>OOCI01000285.1_pt1 | contig 49065 bp, 41 predicted proteins | sample 1671761 | NCBI WGS metagenome assembly OOCI01 (sample SAMN06348190, study PRJEB24527) | human gut metagenome | biome: human gut; feature: ankylosing spondylitis patient; material: feces | host: Homo sapiens | place: China | collected 2015-10
AAAATAAATTAAATATAATTAAAAACAAGTTATTAATTTAACGGATATGATTAAAATATCCAGAAGACGGAGGGAAAGTTATTATGAAACTGAAAAAAGTTTTAGCAGTCTGCCTTGCAACAGCCATGACATTTTCTATGGTAGCATGTGGTGGAGCAGGCACAGACACAACGCCTGCGGACACATCAGCAGACACAGAAACTGAAGCACCTGCAGAGGAAGAGACAGAGGCACCGGCAGAAGAGGAGGCAGAAGCACCTGCAGAAGACGGGGCACTTACTTATTCTTCAATCAAGTTAGGAGAGGATTACACAGACATTACAACAACGATCAAGTATATTCACTGCAGAACAGACCGTGAAGAAGACGGTACCTTTGCAAAGCTTGTGGAAGAATTCAATAAGGTATATCCGAATATCACAGTGGAAACAGAAGGCATTACGGATTATGCAGAAGATGCACTTCTTCGTCTTACCACAGGTGACTGGGGCGATATTATGCTCATCCCTGCAGTAGATAAGGCTGAGCTGCCGAATTATTTCGTTCCTTACGGCACACTGGAAGATATGCAGAAGGAAATCAATTTCGCAGATGCATGGCAGTATGATGGAATCAGCTATGGTGTTCCGTGTCTTGCAAATGCACAGGGTGTTGTTTACAACAAGGCAGTATTTGAGAAGGCAGGTATTACTACTCTTCCTGCTACTCCGGAAGAATTCATTGCTGACCTTCAGTTAATCAAGGACAATACCGATGCAATTCCTCTCTATACCAACTATGCAGCAGGCTGGACCATGGGTGCATGGGATGCATATCTTGGATGTGTATCCAATGGTGATAACACATACATGAATCAGAAGTTCGCGCATACGGCAGAGCCCTTCAAGGATAATGGAGATGGAACCGGTGCATATGCTCTTTACAAGATCCTTTATGATGCGGTTGCAAATGGTCTGATCGAAGATGACTATACCACAACAGACTGGGAAGGCTGCAAGGGTATGATCAATAACGGTGAAATCGGATGTATGGTTCTTGGTTCCTGGGCATTTGTTCAGATGGTACAGGCTGGTGATCATGGTGATGATATCGGATATATGCCTTTCCCGATGACTGTTAATGGTGTTCAGTATGCATTGGCAGGCGGTGACTATAACTATGGTATTAATGTAAACTCATCTGATGAGAACAAAGCAGCAGCGATGGTATTCGTAAAGTGGATGACCGAGGAATCCGGCTGGTGTTATAGTGAAGGCGGTTATACTGTTGCAAAGGATGGCGAGAATCCTCCTATGTATGAAGCATTTGCGTCTGCAACATTATTAAGCGATGAACCTGCACTTGCAGGAGAAGAAACTCTTCTTAACGACATGAATGCAGAGTCTGAACTTTCCTTTAACGCAGGCGGTAATGCCAAGGTACAGAGAATCGTTGAAGCGGCAGCTACCGGATCTGAAACCTTTGATGACATTATGGCTGATTGGACAACAGCCTGGAATGATGCCCAGACAGAACTTGGAGTAGAGGTTCTGTATTAAGATTAAGGTGTTAATAACATATCAGACTTCAAAATAAACAAAACTATGAGCCAGAGAGAGGCTTTTCTCTCTGGCTCATAGTTTTTTCTGTATAAAATGTAGCTGCACAGAGCTATATCAATAATCATATCATAGAATAAGAAATTAACCAATTTTAATCTATTAAAGTAAACGATTAAGTGGATTCTAAGAGGCAAAATATGGATAAAATGTACAAAAAACCACCTTTCAAATTGTAAAAAAAGAAGAATTGAATAAAATAGACAAGAATATGATATAAAACGCAATAATAAGTGATGATTAAAAAAATAAATTAAATATAATTTAAATTAAGTTACAAATGTAGCTTATCGGACAATTTAAATTTTGTTCAGAAAAAAGGAGGAAAAAGTTATTATGAAACTGAAAAAAGTTTTAGCAGTTTGTCTTGCAACAGCCATGACCTTTTCTATGGTAGCATGTGGCGGCGCAAGCACAGACACCACAACTCCTGCTGATACCTCAGCAGACACAGAAACAGAAGCTCCTGCAGAAGAAGAAGCAGAAGCACCCGCAGAAGAAGAGGCAGAAGCTCCTGCAGAAGACGGGGCACTTACATACTCTTCCATCACATTAGGTGAGGACTACACAGACCTTACAGCAACCATTAAGTGGCTTCATCATAAGACTGACCGTGCAGAAGACGGAACAATCGATAAGATGATCGCTGAATTCAACAAAGATTACCCGAACATCACTGTTGAAGCAGAAGCAGTTACCGATTACGCAGAAGATGCTCTTCTTCGTCTTTCCACAGGTGACTGGGGTGATATCATGTTCATCCCTGCAGTAGACAAGGCTGATTACGCAACATACTTCATGCCCCTTGATGACTACGATACACTGTCCCAGACACTGAACTTCGTAGACGCTCATCAGGTAGATGGCAAGGCATATGGTATTCCTTACATGGCTGGAGCACAGGGTGTTGTTTACAACAAGGCAGTATTTGAAGCAGCTGGTATCACAGAGCTTCCTAAGACTCCTGATGAATTCATCGCTGACCTTCAGTTAATCAAGGACAACACAGATGCAATTCCTCTTTACACCAACTATGCTGCAGGCTGGACCATGGGTGCATGGGATGCTTACCTTGGAGTTGTTTCCAATGGTGATGATACCTACATGAACCAGAAGTTCGTTCATACCGCTGAACCTTTTAAGGATAACGGTGACGGAACCGGTGCATACGCTCTTTACAAGATTCTTTACGATGCAGTTGCTGATGGCTTAATCGAAGACGACTACACCACAACTGACTGGGAAGGCTGCAAGGGTATGCTGAACAGAGGTGAAATCGGATGTATGGTACTTGGTTCCTGGGCTTATTCCCAGATGGTAGATGCTGACTCCCACGGTGAAGACGTTGGATATATGCCTTTCCCGATGAGCGTTAACGGAACACAGTATGCATTAGCTGGTGGTGACTACAGCTACTGCATTAATGTAAACTCTTCCGATGATAACAAGGCAGCTTCACTGGTATTCATTAAGTGGATGACCGAGAAGTCCAACTGGTGCTACAACGAAGGTGGTTACACCGTAGTTAAGGGTGGCGAGAATCCGGATATGTACAAGGCATTCGATGGATGTACTACAATGGCAGATCAGCCTGCTTTAGCCGGCGAAGAAAACCTTCTGAACGATATGAACTCTGAATCCGAACTTTCCTTCAATGCAGGCGGTAACGATAAGGTTCAGAGAATCGTTGAAGCAGCAGCTACCGGATCTGAAACCTATGATGATATCATGGCAGACTGGACCAAGGCTTGGAACGATGCTCAGGCTGAACTTGGAGTAGAAGTTAACAACTAATCCATAAATCAGTTTATTACAAGTAAATCAATGAGCCAGGGGAAGTAATTCTCCCTGGCTCGATTTATCAGGGAGGTCACAAATGGCGGCAACTAATATTGCGACACAAAAAAAGAAAAGATCATTTGGCGAGTGGGCCAGAAGCAGAGACGGGCAAAAGGTATTTGTTATGATTGCCTTTTTGATTGTACCTCTGGTATTACTATTAGTATTTACATATCTTCCGTTTGCAGAGATGGTAAGCTACAGTTTTTATAACATGAAATATACCGGTGCCCGTAAATTTGTAGGATGGAAAAACTACATGAAGGTGTTCCAGAGAAGCGACTGCTTCGGAGCATTGAAGCTGAGCCTGTACTATATGCTTGGATCGGTAGTACAGCTTGCAATTGCATTGTATCTTGCTACAATGTTAAGCTTTAAAACCAGATTTGGGGATTTATTCAAGGGATTTATGTTCTTCCCGTTCCTGATTAACGGTATTGCCGTTGGATTTATCTTTAAGTTCTTCTACACCAGAGGGTTCGTATTCGATACCGTTCTCCAGTGGTGTGGATTCCAGTTGGACAATCTTCCGTACTGGCTCAAAGACCAGAGTATTAACAACTTCTCTCTGGTTGGAACCTCTGTATGGCGTTATTTCGGACAGAACATGGTATTGTTCATCGGAGCAATCATGTCCGTGGATCCGGAGCTGTATGAAGCTTCCATGCTGGACGGTGCAAATAAATGGCATCAGTTCCTATATATTATTCTGCCGAGTATTAAAACAATTTTAACATTGAATGTTATCCTTTCCATTACCGGATCCTTAAGTGCATTCGAGCCACCTTATGTTATCACTGATGGTGCAAACGGAACGGGTACTTACTTCGTAATCATGCATCAGATTGCACATACGCAGCAAAAGGTAGGTCTGGCATCTGCGATGGCAGTTGTGCTTCTGGCGATTATTCTGGTTGTGACAGTGGCACAGAAGCTGTTCTTTAAGTATGTCTTCAAGAATTCTGAGGATGAGGATATTAATGCTGCAGTGAAGCGAGAGAAGAAGCTTGCCAAGCTTGCTGCAAAGAAGGAGGGAAGATAAGATGACAATTTTCGGATATATTAAAAAATTCATTCTGATCTTTTTAAAGTATGCATCCCTTGTTTTCTTTTCCCTGGTAGCGATTATTCCGCTGGTTTCCTGCGTAATTACCGCTTTCAAAACGGATGCAGAGTATAACAGTACGAATGTTATGACTCCCCCGTCGAGCTGGCTGTACTTTGAAAACTTCGTAAGTGCCTTTAAGAAAGCCGGAATGGGAAGAGCATTTATAAACTCCACCATCATCTTGATAGCAGTATTGATTTTATCTGTGTTCATCGGAACGCAGCTTGCTTATGTACTGAACCGTTTCAAATTCTTCGGAAATACCCTGATCCGTAACCTGTTCCTGGTTGCCTGCCAGCTTCCCGGTGTGGCAATGCAGATCGCGGTTTACGAGATGATGTATAAGTTAGGATTTATTAACAATATGTTTGGTTATATCCTGATGACCTGTGGTACGGACGTTATTTCAATTTATATTTACATCCAGTTCTTTGAGAATATTGATTATTCACTGGATGAGTCGGCAATCATGGATGGTGCATCTTACTTCACCATTTTCTACAGAATTCTGCTTCCACTGTTAAAGCCGGCGATTGTAACTGCATGTATTCTGAAGGGCGTTGGTACCTACAATGAATACTATAATGCGAATCTTTATCTGCAGGATAAGAAAAGATATGCAACGGTAGCCACCTCTCTGTATACCTTCGTAGGACCTCTGGGAAGTAAATACAATCTGATCTGTGCCGGCGTTATTATTTCACTGCTTCCTGCACTGATCGTATTTATTACCTGTCAGAAGCAGATTTATTCCGGATTGACAGCCGGAGCTGTTAAGGGTTAACACAAGACTGATTTTACGGAGGGCGGAATTATGATGGTGAATGAAATTCAGGATCATCTTACGCAGACCATTATTCCTTTTTGGAAGAATTTGAGAGACAACGAGTATGGTGGATATTATGGTTATATGACCTATGATCTTGCAGTGGATAAGAAGGCAGTAAAGGGATGTATCTTAAACAGCCGTATCATGTGGTTCTTCTCCAATGCCTATACACTGCTTAAGGATGAGTCCCTTTTGGACGAGGCAAAGCATGCTTTTGAGTTTTTGAAGAACTGCTGTCTGGATCGTGTGAATGGTGGAATCTTCTGGTCCATCCAGTATGACGGAAAGCCGGAGGATACCACGAAGCATACCTACAATCAGGCATTTGCAATCTATGCTTTAAGCTCATACTATGAAGCGTCCGGTGATGAAGAAGCATTAGGTATTGCCAAAGAGCTGTATCATATTGTTGAAAATAAATGTACCGATGAAATCGGATATCTGGAAGCGTTCAATAAGGAATTCCATCTCATTGAGAACGATAAGCTTTCTGAGAACGGTATCATCGCAGATAAGACAATGAATACCCTGCTTCATGTATTTGAAGCATACACAGAGCTGTATCGTGTGGCAAAGCTGCCTGAGGTGGCTGAAAGCCTTAAGTGGATCATGGATACCTTTGCAACGAAGGTCTATAATCCGGAGCTTCATCGCCAGGAGGTTTTCTTTGACGCAGACATGAATTCGATTCTCGATCTTCATTCCTATGGACATGACATTGAAACCGCATGGTTAATGGATCGTGGTATCGAAGTCCTTGGAGATCCGAAGTACGAGGCACTTCTTTCTCCAATTACGAAGGATCTGACAGCCCAGATTTACAAGGTTGCCTTTGATGGACATTCTCTGGCAAACGAATGTGAAAAGGGTGTTGTGAATACACATCGTATCTGGTGGGTACAGGCAGAAACGGTGGTTGGATTTTTGAATGGTTATGAGAAGGAGCCTTCAAAGACGGAATATCTGGAGGCAGCAGAGAGCGAATGGCAGTTCATTAAGGATCATGTCATTGATAAGCGTGCAGGCTCCGAATGGTTCTGGGAAGTGGATCCGGAGGGTAAGCCTTATGAGGGCAGACCGATTGTAGAACCATGGAAGTGCCCGTATCATAACGGAAGAATGTGTTTCGAAGTAATTAAGAGATCCCGTAAAGAAGGAGGAAAATTCTAACAATGAATAAGCATTATGAGATCGAGTTAGCAAAACAGGAACTGCTCATCAATCGTAAGAATGAGATCGATCCTGATTTTTACAATGGTATTTATGATAAATACAAATATCCGGTACTGACAAGAGAGCATGCTCCGTTAATCTGGCAGTATGACTTTAATCCGGAAACCAATCCATATTTTATGAAGAGACTTGGAATTAATGCAGTATTGAATTCCGGAGCAATTGAATTAAACGGTAAGTATTATCTGGTAGCCAGAGTAGAAGGAGATGACCGTAAGTCCTTCTTTGCAGTAGCAGAAAGTGACAGCCCGGTGGATGGATTCCGTTTCTGGGATTATCCGATTCTTCTTCCTGATACCTGTCCGGAAGAAACCAACGTATACGATATGCGTCTTACCAAGCATGAAGACGGTTACATCTACGGCGTATTCTGTTCCGAAAGTAAAGATACTTCCGTAAATGATCTTTCTGCAGCAGTTGCAGCAGCCGGTATCGTAAGAACCAAAGATCTGAAGACCTGGGAGAGACTGGACAACTTAACCACGCTTCATTCTCCCCAGCAGAGAAATGTGGTGCTTCATCCGGAATTTGTAAACGGTAAATATGCATTCTATACCAGACCGATGGATGATTTCATTGAAACCGGATCAGGCGGCGGAATTGGTTTTGGTCTGTGTGATGATATCGAACATGCTGTGATTGATGAAGAAAAGATGACCAGCTTACGTAAGTATCATACCATTACCGAGGTGAAGAACGGCGCAGGCGCTGTTCCGATCAAGACCGAAAAGGGATGGATCCATATTGCACACGGTGTCCGTAACACAGCTGCAGGACTCCGTTATGTTATTTATGCATTTGCAACCGACCTGAATGATCCTTCCAGGGTGATTGCTGAGCCCTCCGGAATGCTGATCGGCCCAAGAGGCGGAGAGAGAGTCGGGGATGTTTCCAATGTCGTATTTACCAATGGTGCGATTACAACAGAAAACGGAGATGTATATATTTATTATGCATCCAGCGATACCAGAATGCATGTAGCATCTACTACAATTGACAAGCTGATTGACTATGTATTCAATACTCCTCAGGATCCGCTTCGTTCTGTAGAGTGTGTTGCACAGAGATGTGACCTTGTAAAGAAGAATCTGGAATACCTGAATCGCAGATAATTACAGTTCAGCCATGCCTTACACAATCATTTCTGCATGGCTGAACTGTTATCGCAGATAATGCGCTGCGGCTTATAAAATGAAACTATAAACCAACAGAAAGGAAAATAAAATGAGCGAATTAAAAATGATTGCCCCTCCTGTTAAGAATGTTCCCTGGCAGGAAAGACCTGCAAATTTAACAGGAGCACCGATCTGGAGATATACAGAGAACCCAATCATCGGAAGAAATCCGGTAGAGGGTGTTGCAAGAATCTTTAACAGTGCCGTAATGCCTTACGGAGATGAATTCATCGGTGTATTCCGTGGCGAGCAGACAAACGGTATCCCTTATATCTATATGGGAAGAAGTAAGGATGGCATTCACTGGGATTTCGATAAGGAAAAGATTCCTTTTGTCAATGAAAAGGGAGAACCTTTCATGCCCAGATATGCCTATGATCCGAGACTTGTAAAGGTAGAGGATACCTATTACATCATCTGGTGTCAGGATTTCTATGGTGCTTCCATTGGTATGGCGAAGACCACCGATTTCAAGACCTTTACAAGATTGGAGAATCCGTTCATTCCTTATAACAGAAATGCGGTATTGTTCCCTCGTAAAATCAACGGCAATTATATGCTGTTAAGCAGACCTTCCGACAGTGGACATACTCCGTTTGGTGATATCTTCTTAAGTGAGAGCCCGGATATGGTATACTGGGGCAGACACAGACATGTGATGAGCCAGGGAAGCGAATGGTGGGAATCCGTTAAGATCGGTGGCGGTGCTGCTCCGATCGAGACAAGCGAAGGCTGGCTCCTGTTCTATCATGGTGTAAGCGGAACCTGTAACGGATTTGTTTACTCCATCGGAGGTGCAATCCTTGATCTTGAGAATCCTTCTATTGTAAAATATCGTTGTGAAACCTTCCTTCTTACTCCGGAAGAGTGGTATGAGGAAAGAGGATTCGTTCCTAATGTATGTTTCCCCTGTGCAACGATTCATGATCCGGAAACCGGTAAAATCGCAATTTACTATGGCTGTGCAGACAGCTATGTAGGTCTTGCATTTACACAGTTCGAGGATATTGTTGCTTATATTAAAGAGCACAGCAGATTGACTGAAACTGATACAGAAATCGGCATCAGATAAGGTGCTTAACAGCTACGATAGGAATTATAAAAGGAATGGAAAGGCTTGTTGAAAAGCAAGCCTTTCTGAATATTTCCAAAGAAACAGGTTGGGGAGGTGTCTATGGGATATCCGGTAGATTTTGAAAAAGGTGAGTTAAACAGAGGTAACTGGAAGCGCATTAAAGCGTGCATGAAAAAGGCAGAAGCAGGAGAACCGGTCAAGGTTGGATTCCTCGGAGGATCCATTACGCAGGGAAGTCTGTCTTCCACACCCGAAACATGCTATGCTTATCTGGTTTATAAGTGGTGGAAGGAGAAGTTTCCGCAGGCGCAGATAGAATATATTAATGCAGGAATTGGCGGTACAACCTCCCAGTTTGGTGTATCCAGGGTAGAGCAGCATTTATTACAGAAAAAGCCTGACTTTATTCTGATTGAGTTTGCAGTAAATGATGATAACAATGAATTTTTCAGAGAGACCTACGAAGGTCTGATCCGTAAAACCTATGGTGATGCAAGTGCACCGGCCGTTCTTTTGATGAACAATGTCCGGTACGATAACGGAATCAGCGCAGAGGATCAGCATGCAGCAGTAGCACGTGCTTATCAGCTTCCGATGGTCAGCATGAAGAGTACGATTTTACCTCCGGTAAAATCCGGTCAGATTAAGAATCGTGAAATCACGCCGGATGATCTTCATCCGAACGATGACGGTCATGCACTGGTAGCAAAGGTTATTACCACATTTTTAGAGAAAGTTTATCAGGATCGTAATACCGAAGAGGCAGATCCTGACTTTAACGGGAAAACACTTCCGGATCCGATTACTGCTAATGAGTATGAGAATTCGGTACGATATAAAAATTACAACAGCAATCCGGAACTGAAAGGCTTTCAGAAGGATACCAGAAAGAAGAAAGAGTTTCTGGATATATTCAGCGGCGGTTTTACAGCTTCCAATGTGGGAGATGAAATTTCCTTCGAGATTGAAGCAACCGGAATTGCCATTCAGTATCGCAAGACCATTCATAAGCCGACTCCGGTGGCGGAAGTGATCGTGGATGGAGATGAGAGCACCAGAACCGTTCTGGACGGTAACTTCAATGAGGACTGGGGTGACTGCCTGTTTATCCAGACGATAACCCGTCATACCGAACTTAAGAAGCATCATGTGCAGATCCGTATTATTGAAGCTCATGAAGACGATCAGGTACCATTCTATCTGGTATCTGTGATCGGTTCCAGGGGACCGGCTGCAGAAGCAGGAAATGATGCACAGGCTCAAAAAAAAACGAAATTAACAGGTGCTAAAGACAATAGAAAGCAGAAGGAACCAGGAGAAAAGCTGTTTGTAAAAAGCAAACGCAGCATCATGCATACTCTGTTGCTGGCGTTCCTGATTCCGGTGCTTCTGATGGTTGTACTGGGTGCAGCCTCCTATCAGATTGCCTCCTCCGGTATTGTATCCAAATATCAGGAAACATCACTTTCAACACTGACCGCAGTAGCGAATTACTATGGACTGATCTGTACGAATGTCAATGCCAAGGCAACAGAACTTGTTGGTAACGGTGATGTGGCAGATTACTATAATAAGTATTACAAAAAGGGTGATAAGGCAGGCGAGTATTTCCGGAGTACCCAGCAGATTCTGAAGAATACGGCATTGTCGGATGCATTTATTAATAAGTACAGTGTGATTGCTGAAACGGGAAAAGGAAGCAGTACTTCTTCCATCACGGGTTCCATGACAGAGACTCCTTATGAGGATTTCATGGCAACAGCGGAGGGTGAGTATTTTGCAGACAATCCGACACAAAGAAATGCATGGCTTGGCTATCATCATTATCTGGACAGTTGTCTGAATTCCGAAGAAGGAGATTACGGACTTGTTTTTTATCAGAAGATGAGCAAAGCCGATACCTATCTGATTTTTGATATTTCCATGGATGACATTACCTCATCCTTATATGATCTGGATTTTGGGAAAGGCAGTATTACGGCTCTTGTAACGAAAGATAATCGTGAGATAGCAGTTGCAGCCGGCCAGGAAGGCGTGATTGCCGATCAGACCTACTTTGTAGGAAACAGCTTTTTTGAAGACAGCAGGAGCCTTGGAGAAGCCTATTCCAGACAGGTCAGGATAAAAGGAAAAACCTATGTATATATGGTGGCTCCGATTGCACAGACAGGAGCGGTTGTATGTGCTTTAATTCCGAAGGGTGCCCTGATGGGGCAGGCAAATACCATCCGTTTTGTCACCATCATCCTGGTAGTGCTTGCCGGAGTGATTGCACTTGGAACCGGATTAAAGATTTCCATGGGAATCACCTCTACACTGCGCGGCATGAACAAGGGACTTGCCAAGGTGGCAGATGGCGACCTCACCAGTATCTTCAAGACGAAACGTAAGGATGAGTTCCAGACCCTGACAGAGAGCTTGAATGCCATGATGACCAGTATGCATGACATCATGCAGAACATGAAGGGATTCGGTACCCATGTGAACGAAATGTCTGCGGATGTTTCGGAGCAGACCGATGGAATCAGCATTGCCATGAAGGATCTTTCCCATATGATGGAAGAGGTTGCCAAGGGAGTGCATTCTCAGGCAATGGAAACTGAGAGCAGTAATCATAAGATGATTACCTTCTCTGACAATATTATTGATGTATCGAACCGTACCAGTGATATGAGTGTATCAGCGGATAAGGCCATTGCTTCGGTAGAGCAGGGCAAGGTGATCATTCAGGAGCTGAACGAGAAGAGCAGTGAAACGGTGAAGCTTACCGATGAACTGGTTGGTGATATTGACGAGGTACAGAAGAATTCCAAGGAAATCCAGAGTTTTGTAGAGATTATTAATGGAATCGCGGAGCAGACCAACCTCCTCTCCTTAAATGCTTCCATTGAAGCAGCCAGAGCAGGACAGGCGGGAAGAGGATTTGCGGTAGTTGCGGAAGAAATCCGTAATCTGGCTGACCAGTCCAAGGAGTCTGCGAACCGGATCAAGGCGATTGTGAGCGCAATCAATTCTACGACAAAGAAGACAAGTGATTCTGCGCGGAAGGCAGAAAGCATGATGGCAGAACAGTCGGCTTCCCTGGATCAGACTGTACAGGTGTTTGGTGAGATCCGTGACAGCGTCAGCGGACTGGTAGAGGATATCCGCGTGGTATTACAGCAGATGGAGCAGATTTCGGACGAACGTGCCAATGTACAGGATTCCATTCAGAATATTTCTGCGGTATCCGAAGAGGTAGCAGCATCTACCGAGGAAGCAAACTCTACCTTAAGCAATCAGGCAGAGACGATCAGTCGTCTGGCCGTCCGTGTGGAGAAGCTGAGTGAAGAAGCCCGGGAGCTGGATCAGTCCATTGAAAAGTTCAGGCTGTAACAAAGCAGTAATCAGGTCAGGGGCCAAATGCTTTTGACTCTGACATGATATGATGCGAAAATAAAGGAGAACAGAAAAGATGTTTCGTGACGATTTTGTCTGGGGTGTTGCAAGCAGCGCTTACCAGATTGAAGGAAGAGATGCCAATGACGGTGCAGGTGCAATGATCTGGGATAAGTTCATTGCAGAGGGGGGCACGAAGGATGGCTATGGAGCAGAGGTAGCATGTGACCACATGCACCGTTACAAGGATGATTTTGCATTGATGAGACTGATGGGAATTAAAGCATACCGCTTTTCCATCAGCTGGGCAAGGCTGATTCCGGAAGGAACCGGCAAGATGAATGAAAAGGCCGTTGCTTTATACCGGGATATGATCCTGGAAATGAAAAAGAATGGAATCGAGCCGTATCTGACCATGTATCACTGGGAATTTCCCCAGGCGTTACAGGACAGGGGCGGCTGGTTGAATGAAGAGGTTATTCAGTGGTTTGGAGAATATGCCAGGGTTGTTGCGGAAAACTTTTCCGATATCTGCGAGAATTTCATTACCTTAAATGAGCCGGAATGCTTCGTTGGAATCGGACATATGTCCGGATGGCATGCACCGGGCCTGCATCTTCCGTATAAGGATGTGTTCCAGATTGCACACAATGCACTGCGCGCACATGGACAGGCAGTTATTAATCTTCGTAAATATGCCTGTCGTCCGATTAAGGTCGGCTATGCACCGACCTGTGGTATGGCATACCCTGTAAGTAATAAACCGGAGGATGTGGAAGCAGCAAGAAAGGTACTGTTTGGCTTTTATCAGCCGATGGATAACTGGACATGGAATGTAGCATGGTTTAATGATCCGGTATTCTTAGGAAAATATCCGGAAGAAGGCCTGGAGAAGTTTGCGGAATATCTGCCGGAAATCACCGATGAAGATATGAAGCTGATTTCCCAGCCGCTGGATTTCATGGGACAGAATATTTATAATGGATACTTTGTAAAAGCAGGTGAAAACGGAGAAATCGAATTTCCCGAAAGACCGGAGGGATTTCCGAAGACCGCAGCCAACTGGCCGGTTACACCGGACTGCTTCTACTGGGGTGTGAAGTTTATTTATGACCGTTATAAGCTTCCTCTGTTTGTAACCGAAAATGGAATGTCGTGCCACGATGATGTATCTCTGGACGGCAGAGTGCATGATCCGAACCGTCAGAACTTCCTCGATATGTATATTTCTGCTCTGCAGAAAGCAAATGATGAGGGTGTGGATGTCCGCGGTTACTTCTTATGGACATTCTTGGATAACTTTGAATGGGATAAAGGATATACGGAGAGATTCGGTATTGTCCATGTGGATTTTGCAACCCAGAAGCGAATCGTAAAGGATTCCGCATTCTGGTATCAGAAGGTGATTGAAACGAACGGAGCTGTTTTATCCATTAATACAAAACAGAGACCGATTCTGTTCCTGGAGCCGGTATTCAAGGAAATGATCTGGGGTGGAAACCGTTTAAGAAGCCTCTTTGGATATGATATTCCTGGTGAGGATACCGGAGAATGCTGGGCAATCGGCGCTCATCAGAACGGGGACTGCGTCGTAAAGGAAGGTCTCTTCAAAGGAAAGACTCTTTCCCGGTTATGGAAGGAGGATCCATATCTTTTTGGCGATGAAGAAGGAGACCGCTTCCCGCTGCTGATTAAGATTATTGATGCAAAGGACAACTTAAGTATTCAGGTACATCCGGATGATGCCTACGCACAGGTTCATGAGAATGGATCCTTAGGAAAGACCGAATGCTGGTACATTCTGGACTGCCCGGAGGGTGCAGAGCTTGTGATTGGGCATAATGCGAAGACAAAGGAAGAGCTTACGGAAATGATTTCCGAAGGCAAGTGGGATGAGTTTATCCGCCGCGTTCCGATTAAGAAGGGGGATTTCATCCAGATCAATCCGGGAACTGTACATGCGATTACCAGTGGCTGCCTGATCTTAGAGACGCAGCAGAACAGTGACATTACCTATCGTGTGTATGATTATGACCGTCTGCAGAATGGAAAGCCGCGTCAGTTACATGTACAGCAGAGTATTGATGTGATTAATGTTCCTGCGGCATCTGCCGAAGACAGTGTGAAGTATGTCGGAGACCTGCCGAAGGATCAGTTGAATGAACTGATTCACTGTCCTTACTATACCGTATGGAAGCTGGATGTGACAAAGCCGGTTTCTATCGAACAGACGCATCCGTTTATGAATGTGAGTGTCATTGAAGGAGAGGGACTTGTAAATGGACAGATGATCCGCAAGGGTGATCATTTTATCCTTCCTGCAGGGATCGGAACCGTCGATTTCCAGGGAGACATGAGTCTGATTTTATCTTCTACAAAATAAGTTAAAAGTAGATTATAAAGGCGCAGGAGGAAATCTCTTGCGCCCTGCTTTATTTTCGACTAGAATGGAAAGGTAAGGGAAGCGTTTTCTTATGAGGAAGGGGTAAATAATGCTGAATGGATATAAGCTGATAGCGGTCTGTCTGACGAAAATCCAGGATGAAGTCACCTATGAATTTATAGATGCACTTTATCAGACTGTCAAAGGGTCTGATTATCGTCTGCTGCTTTTTAACAGCTTTTCGGATCTGTATCATCAGAATGTTTATGATGAGGGAGCTAAGTCAATTTATCAGCTGCTCAACTATGATCTGGTTGACGCCGTGATTATTAAGGCGGATACCATCAATGATCATCAGGTAATCAGGGATCTTATTGCAAGGGCAAAGGAAAGACAGATTCCGGTCATTCTGTTAAATATGAAGGCGGAAGGCTGTTATTCTATTGTGCCCTCTTATGAGAATGTTTTCAGCCAGCTGATTGAACATGTCATTAAGGTTCATCATAAACGAAAGCTGTATTTTCTGTCAGGAAGTATGGGAGAGAGCAACTCCATGCTCCGTGAAAAGATTTTCCGTGAAACGCTGCGGGATTGTGGAATTGATCCGCAGACAGCAAAGGTTGCCTATGGAGAATACTGGTACGGTCCTGCGGAACGGGCCGTGGAGAACTGGATTCAGAGCGGAGATCTGCCGGAGGCGATTATCTGTGCAAATGATGCTATGGCAGTGGCGGCCTGCAAGGTATTGAAAAGACACCAGATCCGTGTACCGGAGGATATGATTGTTACCGGCTTCGATGGTGTGCCCAGCTATCAGTTCCACAGACCGGCTCTGTCGACCTGTACGAGGACATCGTCGGTTCTGGCTGGTAAGTGCCGGGAAATGCTGACGAATATTCTCGAAAAAAACAAACCACCATACCGGGATATTGAAGAATATACGCTGACAATCCAGGAATCCTGCGGATGCCGGAAGCAGAGCCATCCGGATTATCAGTTATGTGCAGACCGGCTGTGCGTCTCACGGTGGAATACGCAGCGTCATGAAGAATTTATTCTTTCCCAGGTGGAACGAGTTGTTGAGACCATTGATATGGGGATTATCGGTAATAAACTGAATTCCTTTATTCTTCCGGATTCCATGGTGGCATTGAACAGTGATTTCCTGGCAGCAACCAGAAGCAATGTAAAGCCGGATCCGGGACGACCGTTTGCGGAGGAAATGATTGTGATTTCCTCATTGGACAGTAATCTGGACAGGCATCGTTATGCCCTGTATAAATCTGCGGAGATGTATCCGCATCTGGAAGAGGCAGTCAGTGAAGATGCGATGTTTTTATTCCAGTCCATTTATGTAGAGAACAATGTATGTGGATACTACATTGTGAAATCAAAAGAGCTGTTGACGGATGCAAGTAAGATACACCGGGTATCCAAGGTGATGAATCTGGCCTTCAGCCTGATTATCAGCAGGATGCAGCAGGATCATATGTCACACAGCCTTGAGGAAATGCAGTATCATGATCCGGTTACCGGAGTCCTGAATCTTAAGGGTCTGGTGAAGCGAATAAATGAACTGTATCCGATCTGGAAGGAACGCGCTATAGCCGTATCTGTTTACAACATTCCGAAGTACCAGTTTATATACGAAAATTACGGGCTGAAGGACGTTGAGGAAACCGTGCAGCTTACAGCGGATGCCCTGCGAATGGCAAATCCGCAGGATACCGTGACAGCCCGGATATCAGATGACAGCTTCTGTATTATTAACGAAGCAGAGGATCAGGGTGCAGCCGGATTGATTATCAATGATTCGGTCCGTGCCTTTTACCGTTTTATAGAAAGCTTTAATAAGACACAGGATAAGGAATATTTCGTGGAGGTCAACTGTGGCTGTACGACAGCGGCAGCCGGCTGGAATAATGATATGAAGACCTATATTAAGGTCGCCATGGGAGAGCTTTACCTGAATCGTTTAAAACAGGGAGGCGGGAAGGTTCTGAAGGAACGTAAGACGGCGAAGGACACATATCAGTTGTTTGAAACATTGCTGTCCGAGAATCTGTTTTATTATGTATTCCAGCCAATCGTCAGTGCGAAAACAGGTGAGATTTATGGGTATGAGGCGCTGATGCGTACACCACCGGAAATCGGACTGCGGCCGGATGAAATTCTGGATATTGCGGAGGAATATGGAAGGCTGTACGAGGTCGAATATGCAACATTCAATAATGTATTGACTTATGCCAACGGACATCTTGCCCTTTTTAAGGATAAACATATTTTCATTAACAGTATTCCGGGCTATTTTATTGAGGGAAAGGACAAGGAACAGCTGGTAAAGCAGTATTCCGACCAGCTATCCCGGTGTACGATCGAAATCACCGAGCGTGATGAAACAACGGCCGAAGAGATCAGTCGGATCATGAACCTGACTGATCAGGGGGAGCCATGCCAGTTTGCGGTAGATGATTATGGGACCGGATATTCCAATATTGTGAATCTGCTGCGTTACAAGCCGAATGTCATTAAGATTGACCGGTATCTGATTACAGAGATTCAGAATGATGTCAATAAGCAGATGTTCGTGAAGAATACTGTGGAATTTGCAGAGCAGAATAACATTCAGTGTCTGGCGGAAGGCGTTGAAACGAAGGAGGAGCTGGAAACAGTGATTTCCTATGGCGTGGATCTGATTCAGGGCTACTATACAGCAATGCCTTCTGAGCAGGTCATCCAGAAGATTGATCCAAAGATTGTAAGAGAAATTTTGGAAGCAAATCAGATAAAATCGGATGAAGGAGGAAATAAATAAGATGATTAATGAACAATATAAGAAAATGCTGGAGGGAAAATCCGTCATCCGGCAGCTTTCCGAATTTGCAACAGCAAGAGGAAAGGAAATCGGATATGAGAATGTATTTGATTACAGTCTTGGAAATCCTTCCGTGCCTGTGCCGGATGCATTTAATGAAGAGATGATTCATCTGCTTAAGACAAAGACGTCCATGGAGGTTCATGGATACAGTCCAAGTCTCGGTATTACTTCTGTCCGGGAAAAGATTGCCGCTTCCCTGAACCGCAGATTTGATATGGATTATAAGGCAGCGCACATTTTTCCGACCTCAGGTGCAGCCGGAGCGATTGCACATGCGGTCCGCTGCGTGACGAAGCCCGGGGATGAGGTACTGACCTTCGCGCCATTTTTTCCGGAGTATAATCCATATATCAATATGACCGGTGCAACACTTAAGGTGGTACCGGCAAATACAATAGACTTTCAGATTAACTTTGATAAATTAGAGGAAATGCTGAATGAAAACACGGCAGCAGTCCTCATCAATACCCCCAACAATCCGTCCGGTGTGGTATACAGTGCAGCAACCTTGCAGAAGCTTGCAGATCTGCTTTATGCAAAGCAGAAGGAGTACGGACATGATATTTTCCTGATCTCCGATGAACCGTACCGTGAAATTGTGTTTGCAGGAGTGGAGGCACCTTATGTGTCCAAATTCTATGACAATACCCTGTCATGTTATTCCTATTCCAAATCCCTTTCTCTTCCGGGAGAACGTATCGGATATGTGGCAGTAAACCCGAGATGCAGGGATGCAGAGCTGATCAGCGCTATCTGTGCACAGATTTCAAGAGGAATCGGACATAACTGTCCTTCTTCCATTATTCAGCTTGCAGTTTCCGAGGTTCTTGACATGACATCGGATATGTCTGTTTATGAAACGAACATGAATCTGTTATACAACGAACTGACAAGTCTTGGTTTTGAGTGTGTAAAGCCGGGTGGAACCTTCTATATTTTCCCGAAGGCGCTGGAAGAGGATGCTGTGGCATTCAGCCAGAAGGCATTAAAGTACGATCTTGTTCTGGTTCCTTCCGACAGCTTCGGTGTCCCGGGATATTTCCGTATGGCCTACTGCATTGATACGGAGAAGGTGGAGCGCTCGCTTACCGCACTTCGCAGGTTTGTGAAGGAAAATTACTAAAAAGTTTCATATTTTATGGTGATCCTGTCATATGGATAGTATGAAAGACATAACGGTTCCGTACAGGTCGAAACATTTACGGCTGAAACCGTGAGTATGATTCAGTAGTGCAAAATACTGTCAGTAAAGCTGATTTTGCACAGTAACTGTGAAGGTGCAGATCAGTTACAAGGCATCATTTTGAGAGGAAATAAAAGATTATGATCGAAATCTTAAAAGCAATTCTGTTTGGTATTGTAGAGGGGATTACGGAGTGGCTTCCGATCAGCAGTACCGGACATATGATTCTGTTGAATGAAATTGTATCCCTGAATGTATCGGAAGAATTTTACAGTATGTTTGAAGTGGTGATCCAGCTTGGAGCGATCCTTGCCGTTGTGATTCTGTTCTGGAATCAGATCTGGCCATTTGGAAAGAAGGATAATAAAGAGCCGCTGGCAAAGGACGGAGTCGGAGCCTTTGTAAAATGGGATATTTTCAAGCTCTGGTTTCACATTCTGGTATCCTGTGTACCGGCAGCCATAGTCGGTCTGCTCTTTGATGAACAGTTAGAAGCATTGTTTTACAATTATCAGACCGTAGCAATTATGCTGATTCTGTTTGGTATTGCATTTATTGTGATTGAGAATTACCATAAAGGAAAGAAGGCGAAGGTGACAGCCTTGGACGGAATTGATTATAAGCTTGCCTTCTGGATCGGTATGTTCCAGCTGATTGCAGCAATTTTTCCCGGTACTTCGCGTTCGGGAGCAACCATCGTCGGAGCACTGCTGCTTGGTGTATCCAGAACGGTTGCGGCAGAATATACCTTCTTTCTGGCCATTCCGGTTATGTTTGGAGCAAGCCTCTTAAAGGGAGTGAAGTTCCTTGCAGGTGCGTCCATGACTTCCATGGAGGGAGCAATTCTTGCAGTCGGCATGGTTGTTGCATTTGTGGTATCCTTCTTCGTGATCAAGTTCCTGCTTGGTTATATTAAGAAGCATGACTTTAAGGTGTTTGGATATTACCGGATTGCACTGGGTATTATTGTGATTCTTTTCTTCCTGATCCGGGGCTGAAAGGTGTTACATCATGTTCTTACGCAGTCTGACAGCAAGTGGCTGGCTGCTGTGTGAGCAGTAACTGAAAAGTGACAGTTTAGCGCAGAAATGTTGACAAGCAGGGGCTTATGGTGTATGCTTCATCATATTGAAGTGTATGCTTCATCAAATGATTGGGGAAATGTCAGGTTAAGAAGTGAAAGGAGTTAGTCATGGCAGAAGTAAAGAAAGCAACAGCAAAAGTAGTTGCTAAGGTACCGGCTGAAGAGAAAAAGGTGGAAGTTAAGACAGCAGAGGTAAAAGCACCCGAAGTTAAGGCAGAAGTTAAGAAAGAGGCAGTTAAGAAGACTCCCGCTGCTAAGAAAGCACCTGCTAAGAAGGCACCTGCAGCTAAGAAAGAAACCGTTAAGAAGGAAACAGTGAAAAAGGCACCCGCTGCTAAGAAACCCGTTGTAAAAGAAGAAGTAAACTTCCAGTTCAGTGGAAAATCTTATACTTCTGAAGATCTTATCAGAATTACCAGAGATGTATGGAAATATGACTTAAATGGTAAGGAAGAGGATATTCAGAGCATTGAACTTTATGTAAAGCCTGAAGAGAACACTGCTTATTATGTAATTAATGGTGATGTAACAGGAAGCTTCTTTATCTAAATCCAAGCTTGAAACCGATATACATAAGTAAAGTAAGAAAGAGCCGTTGTATTAGTATACGCTAAACAACGGCTCTTTTTCATGCAAGCTCTTAATATCTTTCGTTAATGTAGTTAAGGAAATTGTTTGTGATGTTATCCATCATTGCCTCATTCTGGCGGGAATATTCTGCGGCATTCATTCCGATCGTATTGGTAATGGACATGCTTTCCTTTATATATTCATCCGTGAAGCGGAAGCTGCACAGTGATTCAATCAATGCAGGAGAAACAGAGGTAAACTGCTCCTTCGGGGCAATCACACCGAACACATCCATGGCGCATACACTTGGTGACGGAAAAGAAGAGACATAAGGGTTGGCATCTGCAATGGATCCCTGAAAAATACCGCTGCATGCGTTTCCGGTCGTAGAAGTCAGATCAGCAAGAACCATACTTTCTGATTCTGCAACACCGGACAGGAAGGTTGTTACCGGCTGTTCGGAGATGTTGGAAAGCTGACGGATTACAGGAAAATCGTGGTAAGGTGTTGAGGTTGCATTGTAGGCCTGTTCATAATCATCAAAACTGCTAATACAGCCTAAAACGGTTTTAGGGTTCAATACGGACAGCTTTGTAAGCGGATCACCGGACTGTGAGTATTGCTGGTACATTGATTTATCTTCTGCACTTCTGAAATAAGGACCAAGTTCTCCGTAAAAGAAGATCTGTACATCCGGATTCTGCGGATCATAAGCATGAAAACCAAATCCGGCATATGCTCCGGCTGTTTCAATTACGAAGCCCTTTGGCAGTTTCATGGTAAAGATGCTTCCGTCATAGTTTTCCAGAGTATAGGAGGCAGTCTGACTGCCTGAGGATGGTGTAGAAGGTTCTCCGGCGGGATTGTTATTGCTGTTACCGGAGGAGGCCTCACCCGTATAATATCCGGCATCGGGCATAAAGCTGTTCAGGGCATCGGTGAGGGCATTCATAATAGCATTGGAAGCTGCTTCATCATCGTCATAGAAGGAGGCGGTGAATACGGCAGCGCTGCGATCCTCCAGATTTTCCGCAAAGCTTGTGACAATACGGATTTTATTGGAATCTTCTTCTGTATAAGCAAGCTGAATTCCATAGATATCACGCCCTTCAACGCCGAGAGAAACGGGTTCACCTTCATCCAGAACAAGCCGGTCTTCAAACTGGATCTGAATGCTCATCCGCTGTTCGGACAGATATTGTTCTGCAGAAGGTCCATTGACAACGCGGATTACCTGAAAGAAGGGAACGCCCTGTACACCGCCGGTATAGATAACGGCACCTCCTCCGGTAGTCATTTGCGCAGCATAGGAGGGAAGATACAGGAAGGAAAATCCCATCTCCGGACTGCTAAATACCGCATAATTTCCCTGTGTATCGGAAGAGGTGTCAGGAACAGGTGAGGAATCTTCATCGCCGGTATCCTCAGAGGAAGAGGGAGTAATTTCAGCGGGAATTACAGAGGAATTAAGATCTGAAGGATCCAGTGTGTTTTCTAAAATGGTGATATAGGCAGCAGTAAATACATCATCAATGCCCTCTGCCTCATAAATAGTATCCTTAATTCTGACGCAGTCATCCGCAAGAAGAACAAAGTTCTGCTTTGAGCCATCTGCATTGGTGAAACAAAAAGTATAGGTAGTGTCAGAAGCATCTGCTTCGCCTTTTTTTCCAATAGTAACATCGGAAAGGGCATCAAACACCTGATTAATGACATCGGGGCTGCTGATCTGATGTGGTTCTTCCGCATAGGAATCCGTTTCGATATATACCGTGAGGGAGGGCGGATCTGTCCGATTGTACTGATCGGCCCAGTTTACTGCTGATTTCCCAGAGACCTCAAATAAAGAGTTACTGCGTACCTGGCTGCCGCATCCGATGGACAGCATTATAACCAGCAGGGATAAAGTAATCTGTCTGAAATATTTTGCCATGATGATTTTCCTCCTGTTTAGTAAGCAAGACCTTTTATGTTCAATATTTTTGCAAGATCACAGTCCACAATATAGACCATGCCGCCTGACTGTTGAGCCTTCTGACTGCTCTGGGACAGATATTCAGCCCAGTCTTCACTGCTGTAAAGAGCCGTGAGGGTATTCATATCATCTACCGAAGCATCGAAGGGAAGGTTCGTGGTTTCAATCAGGAAGTACTGACCGGAACCGCTCCAGCTTTCCACTGCAACCTGTGCATGACCGGGAGTAAAAACAATCATGGGATGCATATCGGCAGACTGGAGGACACTTGCCATCAGCACGGCAGTTTCAATACAGATTCCAGACTGACTTGCAAGTACCGCATCTGGCATGAGGACACGCTGGGTAGCGTTCAGGGAGTAAGGCCCCATATTATAACGGACACCCATGGCGCTGATCGCACTCTGGATTGCAGCAATCTGAATATAGGTAATGTTAGCTTCTTCTCCATTGCCATACCCATAGGCGGGCTGGTAGCCCGGAAGCATTCCTGCATCCCGTCCAAGATTCTGCTCAAGCCATGCAACTGCATTCCGGCGGACAGCAAGTACACCTTCCGATTCCGGTGTCATCCATGCCAGAATGTTATCATTCTGGATTACACCAAATTCATCACTGTTACTGCGGTAATCATAAATACTGTACAGTTTGATGGACCGACTTTCCTGTGCAACAATGTCACCCGTAATATCGTCCGTGATTTTGAAGATTAACTGGGTATCCTTTGCGGAGGACAGATCAGGCATATCGGACAGTACAGGCGGTTTAATCATGAGATAGGTAATCTCCGGTGTAATCGTAAGTTTCTGCTCATATACCTGTGTGAATCCAGGAATTTCAGCAGTAATGGTAACATCCCGGAAGTCCTTATCGGTATAGATGGCAAGATTTACGATAGAATTGGTTGCCGGATACAGGTTGGGATAAATCTCATCTATGAGGGTATAGTTTGTAAAAAGAACACTGGACATCTGCATATAGCTGTCCTGCGGAAGTGTTCCATTCTTACATCCATCCAGAATTTCCGTTCCGAGAACTTTAAGATTCTGATCAATGACATCTTCGCAATGAATGTATTCGCGGGCCATCAGTTCATAAATGGCATTTTCATAGGCAGAAGCAACGATTCCCATGCGGTTGATGAGCTGAGCAGAGGAATATTCACGCAGAACATCACCTGCAGCTCCCCAGGACTGTGCATACAGATACTGGGTGAACATATCGATGGAAGAGGTATAGAGAGGCCATAACTCTCCAAGATAGGAAGGGGTGTCAAGCTGCAGGTAATCATCCTTAACGGAAAGCGCGGTATCGTATACAACAGAAAGATACTGCTGGTAGTCATCCTGAGAGGAGGTAAGTGCAGTAATCAACGGTAATCCGACATCATACTGTGCTGAGAAAAAAACCAGAGTTTCTTCCATCTGATTCAGGATGGAGAGGGCATCCTCAAAATATTCCTTCTGGGCCTCGTACAAAGCTTTTCCATAGTCTGTTTTGGGGGCATCGGAACGTTCCAGCTCCTGCATCAGCTTCCGGATGTTCCCGGACTTCTGATCAATGAGGCTGGCATTGGTTCGGCAGAGACCGGCATAATCGGCGGCATCTTCGCCCGGAACCAGGCCGTAGGTTTCAGTTGCCATTTCACCGGAAATGGACATGGAATCATTCAGCAGGGACTGGGTTTGTGTGATCGTCTGCTCCAGCTGCTGCAGGAATTGGAGATCCTGATTGGCTTTGAGACTGCTGCAGGAGGTACAGGTCATGCTTGCAAGACACAGACAAAGCAGTATGCTGGCAATTCGTTTACTTGTGAGAGATTTCATGTTTACTCACTCCTTTTCTTCTTTTTTGTTATTAGCTGTCAGATTGCATCTGTTGATTTTCCCGAATTTGCCGGACTAATTTCCATAGGTCTGAATCATTGCTGATTTCATATATGTGCTCCGTGGATTCAAAATGATGGTCGTTAAACGAAATGGAATACTGATTTTCGTCCTTTAAGGTAAATATAAAAATATCATCATTGTCGGAAGACATCAGATCCGTTTCATCTTCAATCCGGATCTGGGAAATGGCATTCCGGATATTCTGGATCATGCCGGCATCGGTAATCAGGTATTCACTGGATGCTTCTCCGTTATGACGATAAGTTATGGAAAGAATTTCCTCATTACTTTCTATGGAACTGCGGACATCTGCAGAGCAGAGTTCCATGAGTGATTCCGGGGCAACCGGCTTACCTGTATCGGATAATTCTTCTGCCATACCGCACGCGGTCAGGAGCAGACCTGAAAAAATAATGCAGAACAAACCAAGCAAAGGTCTGTGTGGCAATAATAAACAATTCCTGTTTTCCAATTGCATAAGTAACGCCTCCTTTCTCTATTTCATCATATAATAAGTGGAAATGCGGGATAGAAAAGTTTCCGAAGTGGCACTGTCCAGATCGGAAACCGGAACTGCTTTTGCTATGGGGATTCGATACAATAGAAGCAGCGGATGTGACGATCAGATCAGCAGCATAATATGGAGGTGACGGGAGATGGAATATCGTGAGGTCGTATGCAGAAATTGTGGTCATGGAATGAGAATTCCGGAAGGGGCATCCCGTATCCGGTGTGAATATTGTGATACCGAGTATTTTTTATCCGGGGCAGATGCGAAACGGAGGGAGGTCAGAGACATTGATTTTCAGGGACAGGGACCTTTGCTGCGGGCTTATATTCCGGATGGGTGGAATTACCGGCTTATGGAGGACAACAATTCCGTCTCTTCCCTGGCGGCAAGATGCTTTGCATTGGAGATGATGCAGGAACAGGGAGAGGCCCGGATGACTTTTCTTCCGACTGCTTATTATAAAAATCCGGAGAAATCCGGTATGTTTGGCGGCTTTAAGGGATTGGGCGGATTGCCGGGGCTTTGTAACTTAGGTGGTTTGATGTCAAAAGACCCAAATGGAGATTATCAGCTGAATCCGATGACGATGGTACGGTACCGGAGACTTGTGGAACTGCCGCAGTATGCACAGGAGCGTATTGTGGGAATGACGGGTTCCGGCCGGATTGAACTCACGCCAGTTCTGACTGATGAATTGAAGGATATAGCATCCCAGTTTGCACAGGAGGCTTCGCAGAAGCTGGAGAAGCAGGTGAATGTACTGCCCGGAGTCTACCGGTTCACACTTTTACTAAACGGAGGAGTCTATGATGGATACTTTGCAACAATTATGGCAGTTGCCGTGGAGCCGCAGGGTGGACGGAATGATATGATGGATATCGTGAAAAAGGGAATGGCAGCCATGGGTGCCATGTATGGGATTGGTGGAATGGGCACCTTTGACTGGGGGAGGGCATTTGATCTTCTTCTTATGTGCGGGCAGGGCAGGGCACCGCAATACGAGAAAATGCTGTACCGTTTTATTAAAGAGCTTCAATATCTACCGTTGTATTATGAGCTTCAGGAAAGAGAACTGCGTTCTGTGCAGCAGATCCAGCTGAATGGTGCCATGCAGCGACAGCAGAATGCGATTCAGGCTTCGCAGAGAATTTCGAGAACTTTGTCAGAAACCTCGGACATTGTGAATCAGGGCTACTGGGATCGGAGTGCAGCCATGGACCGGATGCAGCAGAAGGCCTCCGAGGCAGTCCGGGGTGTAAACAGCTATATGGATTCAGCGGGAAATACATATGAAGCAGATGTGAAATATGATCATGTTTATCGGAATGGAAGCTATTTTGCCGGAAGCACAAATGGAAGTGCTTCTCTTGGACCGGAATGGGAAGAGCTGAAGCGCCATTATTAATTCCGGTCCATAGAAGTCAGGTCTCCTGCACGGGAGGTATGAACTGCTCAATTGCCTGACGAAGTCTCGGATGATGAATGACGAAGTGAATGGCCGGTGCGTTTGCTTTGGAAATCATCGCCCACTCTCCCTCGTGAATGTGAATCTGGAGATTATGAAAGGTCTGAATCTTTACCTCCGTGAGAGTGTAGGAGGAATGTTCTCTTGCATATTGGCGGGTCTGTTCCAGATGAAAACGGTATTCTTCATAGGTATAAGGGAGATCCTTTTCCATGAAAATACCTGAAAGAGGCATCAGTGGAGGGTGCTGAACAAAGCTTTCTTCAGGAATTTCGGAGATTTCATCTTCGACAGGTGCATTGGTAAGAATCCGTTCCATAAGCTGCTTCTGCGAGGATGCATAAGAAAGAATTTTCTCCTTTTCCTGGTCCGATAGTGAGTGGCGGTTCAGGAACTGCTTTAAAGCCTCTTCATGTAAGGTATAAAGGGGAAGCGCGGATAAAATATTTCTGCGCTTCCCTTTTGTATGGGAATCGGAAAGCAGGAAGGCCTGCAGGGCACTGGCATTATCAGCACGGTATATATCCATAAGAGGGCTTGCGGAGTGCAGCAGTTCTTCGGCACGGTTACGGTAATAGAGGATTTCCTCTTTGGACTTGGTCAGGTAATAGCGTCCGTTTTCCTGATGCCCTGCAATGGCTTCCCCAGACAGTGCTGCTGCTCCGGATACCTTAAGGAGGTGCAGAAAAATATGGTTTTGCGTATCTTTCAGGTAATAAGGAGAAATCTGTCCGGTCATATACATCGGAATCCAGCTTTCGAGTCCCAGCATCATATCCTCAAAGGAACGATCCAGATTATGAATCTGATGCAGGTGAAGTCCTTTTTTTAACATCATGGCCATACCAAACATCCATTTCTTGGGAAATTCGGGATCTTTTGCCATTTCTCCCATAGGCATGTCACTGTACATAATGACAGGGGAGGTTGACTTGGATAATACGGTTGCCTTTAAGAAGTCGATTTCACTTTCCATCATTTCAGTGAGTCCCAGATATGTTTTTGAGGTGGGAAACTGAAAGGGCATCAGCGGGGGGAGTTTCATTTCGTCAAAGTGGATGACTTTAATATATTCATTCAGATCAAAATGATCAAGTTCACTCAGAAATTTGGAAATACTGTTTTCAGAAGCTGTGTGCTTTTCAAGAAGCCAGGACTGCAGCCGGGAGGAACGGGATGTGCTTTTGGATAATTCTTCTTTGCTGCATTTCAGAAGCTCCGCAAGAACATCGATATCTTCCGGAGTGTTGAACTGTGAGGCAATATATTGGGAAACGGCAGCAGCAAATATGAGTGGTTCTGAAGGCTGGCGCGTTCCGTTGCGAAAACGGAAAATGGTGGAGGTGTCGTAACTGATTGACTGGCATAGGCGGGTGATGTTGATGTTGAGAACAGATACCAGTGTATTGAAATTGATGCGAAGGTGTTCCTTGTCCGTGGTGCTTATATCAGTACTGGTCAGAAGGTCTTCTTTTACGGTGTCAGGTGTAAGATGACAGTTCTGTTTCAGGAAGGAAAGCTGTGCTATGGCGCAGCAAAGCTGCCAGAGGGCATCTGAGTTCATTTCCGGAACCCGTTCTCCGGAACGGTAACGGCTGAGTGTTGCGGCAGACAATCCGGACAGTTCACACAACTCCTTGGCGGTGCAGGATAAATTATTGATATATTCATTCAGTTTTTCATTAAATTCCATGATGTGATCCTCTTTCACATAAATAAAATTCCCTTGTTTCATTATAATAAAAAAGAATGGATATGAAAAGAAATAAAAATACAGAACAAACATTCGGTTTGCTCTGTACTTTTTTAAATGGGAATGATATAATGAGCCACAGAGAAAACCAGGCGGGAGTATTTTATGGATCATTTTAAGTTAGTATCAGAATATCAGCCGACCGGTGATCAGCCGCAGGCAATTGCAGAGCTGGTGAAGGGATTTCAGGAGGGAAACCAGTTTGAAACGCTGCTGGGAGTGACTGGTTCCGGTAAGACCTTTACGATGGCGAATGTAATTGCCGCACTGAATAAGCCGACGCTGGTGATTGCACATAATAAGACCCTGGCAGGGCAGTTATATGGGGAATTCAAGGAATTCTTCCCGGAGAATGCCGTGGAGTATTTTGTCTCCTATTACGATTACTATCAGCCGGAGGCGTATGTTCCTTCATCGGATACTTATATTGCAAAGGATTCTTCCATTAATGATGAAATTGATAAATTAAGGCTGTCTGCGACAGCATCTCTTTCCGAGAGAAAGGATGTTGTCGTGGTGGCGAGTGTATCCTGTATTTACGGTCTGGGTTCTCCGGATGATTATCAGGACATGATGGTGTCCCTGCGTCCTGGAATGAGTAAGGACAGGGATCAGGTTATTAAAGAACTGATTGATATCCGGTATGACCGGAACGATATGGACCTGGACCGGAGCTGTTTCCGGGTCCGGGGTGATGTGCTTGAAATCTATCCGGCACAGGGCGGAGATTATCTGATCCGGGTAGAGTTTTTCGGAGATGAAATCGATCGTATTACAGAGGTTGAGCCTTTAAGCGGTAAGGTGCATGCATCACTGCAGCATATTACCATCTTTCCGGCATCACACTATGTCGTACCGCAGGAGAAGATTAACAAGGCCTGTGAAGCACTGGAGGAAGAGCTGGAGGAGCGTGTACGTTTCTTCAAGAGTGAGGATAAGCTTCTGGAAGCACAGCGTATTTCCGAGAGGACGAACTTTGACATTGAGATGCTGCGTGAGACCGGCTTCTGTTCAGGGATTGAGAATTATTCACGTCATTTAAACGGTATGCGGGAGGGGGAACCGCCTCATACCCTGTTAGATTATTTTAAGGACGATTTTCTCATTATTATTGATGAGTCCCATATTACGATCCCACAGATCGGGGCGATGTATGTCGGGGATCGTTCGAGGAAGACTACTCTCGTGGATTATGGTTTCCGTCTGCCATCGGCACTGGATAACCGGCCGCTGAACTTTGGAGAATTCGAGCAGTATATTGACCAGATGCTGTTCGTGTCTGCAACCCCTTCCACGTATGAGGAGGAGCATGAACTGCTGCGCACAGAGCAGATTATCCGGCCAACGGGACTTCTGGATCCGGAGATTTTCGTCCGTCCGGTGGAAGGACAGATTGATGATCTGATTTCGGAGATCCGGAAGGAAACGGAGAAGCATAATAAGGTTCTGGTAACGACGCTCACGAAACGGATGGCTGAGGACCTGACCGATTATATGAAGGATGTGGGAATCCGTGTGAAGTACCTGCATTCTGATATTGATACATTGGAACGGGCACAGATCATCCGGGATATGCGTCTTGATGTGTTCGATGTGCTTATCGGTATTAACCTTCTGAGGGAGGGACTGGATATTCCTGAGATCTCCCTTGTTGCAATTCTCGATGCAGATAAGGAGGGCTTTCTGCGTTCGGAGACATCCCTGATCCAGACCGTTGGACGTGCCGCACGTAACGCAGAGGGACATGTTATTATGTATGCCGACAACATGACGGATTCCATGAAGGCGGCAATTGAAGAGACCGGCCGCCGTCGGACAATCCAGCAGAAGTATAACGAAGAGCATCATATTACACCGCAGACGATTAAGAAGGCAGTCCGTGATCTCATCAGTATCTCCAGGACAATTGCCAAAGAAGAGATCCAGTTCGAGAAAGATCCGGAATCCATGAGTGCGGACGAATTGAAGAAGCTGATTGCCAGGGTGGAGAAGCAGATGCGCAAGGCAGCAGCCGATCTGAATTTCGAGGCGGCAGCCGAGCTTCGTGATAAGATGGTAGAGCTTAAGATGAAGCTGCAGGAGATCGAGAGAGAGAAGGAAAAGGAGTAAGAACCATGAGTATCAAGTTATCCGACCAGCATGTGCCGGTTGCCAAGATGCGCCCGCGTGAATACATTAAAATCCGTGGAGCAGCAGAACATAATTTAAAAAATCTCGATGTGGATATCCCGAGAAATGAACTGGTAGTTCTGACAGGACTGTCAGGTTCCGGCAAGTCTTCTCTGGCATTTGACACGATTTATGCAGAGGGACAGAGACGTTACATGGAGTCCCTGTCTTCTTATGCCCGTCAGTTTTTAGGGCAGATGGAAAAGCCGAATGTAGAGAAGATTGAGGGGCTGTCCCCCGCCATTTCCATTGACCAGAAATCGACGAACCGTAACCCGAGATCCACCGTTGGAACCGTAACGGAGATCTATGACTATTTCCGTCTGTTATATGCCAGAATCGGTATTCCGCATTGCCCGAACTGTGGAAAAGAAATCCGTAAGCAGACCGTGGATCAGATGGTGGATCAGATTATGGAGCTTCCGGAGGGAACGAAGATCCAGCTTCTGGCACCGGTAGTACGTGGACGAAAAGGTGAGCATGTGAAGGTCTTTGAGCGTGCGAAACGAAGCGGTTATGTGCGTGTCCGTGTAGATGGCAATATGTATGAGCTGTCAGAGGATATTTCTCTTGATAAGAACATCAAGCATAATATTGAAATTGTGGTGGATCGTCTGGTGATCAAACCGGAGATTGAACGCAGACTTACCGATTCGATTGAAAATGTTCTGGCATTGGCCGAGGGACTTCTGATGGTAGATGTGATTGGCGGGGAAACCATCAATTTCAGCCAGAGCTTTTCCTGCCCGGATTGCGGAATCAGTATTTCAGAGATTGAGCCGAGAAGCTTTTCCTTTAATAATCCGTTCGGTGCCTGTCCGGTCTGCTTTGGTCTTGGATATAAGATGGAGTTTGATCCGGATCTGATGATTCCGGATAAGAAGCTCAGTATTAACGAAGGTGCCATTCAGGTCATGGGCTGGCAGTCAAGTAAGGATGAGGGAAGCTTTACCAATGCGGTTCTGCGTGCTCTTTCGAAGGAATATCAGTTCAGTCTTGATACCCCGATTGAGAAGCTGCCTAAGGATGTTTATGACATGCTGATTTACGGAACGAACGGCAGGGAAGTGAAGGTACATTACAAGGGACAGCGTGGAGAAGGAGTTTATCCGATTGCCTTTGAAGGAATTATCAAGAATACTGAGAAACGGTACCGTGAAACAGGTTCGGATATTATGAAGCAGGAATATGAAACCTTTATGCGCATTACTCCGTGTAAGGAATGTAACGGAATGCGTCTTAAGAAGGAGTCCTTAAGTGTGACCGTTTGTGGTAAGAACATTTATGAGATTACCTCTATGCCAATCTGTGACCTGAATGAATTCTTGCAGAATATGGAGCTTACCGCACAACAGCAGATCATTGGAAAGCAGGTATTGAAGGAGATCAGGGCCAGGGTCGGATTCCTTGTGGATGTCGGTCTGGATTACCTGTCGCTTTCGAGGGCAACGGGAACCCTGTCCGGCGGGGAAGCACAGCGTATCCGTCTGGCAACGCAGATTGGTTCCGGACTTGTGGGCGTGTGCTATATTCTTGATGAGCCGAGCATTGGCCTTCATCAGAAGGATAACGATAAGCTGTTAAATACGTTGAAAAATTTAAGAGATCTTGGCAATACGCTGATTGTGGTAGAACATGATGAGGATACCATGCTGGAGGCCGACGACATTGTGGATATCGGCCCCGGCGCCGGCTCCCATGGTGGAGAAGTGGTGGCTCATGGAACGGCCGAAGAGATCATGAAGATCGAAGGTTCACTGACCGGTCAGTATTTAAGCGGCAGAATGCAGATTCCGGTTCCACAGACGCGCCGTAAGCCGAAGGACTGGCTTAAGATCACCGGTGCACAGGAGAACAACTTAAAGAATATTGATGTAAGGATACCACTGGGCGTATTTACCTGTGTTACAGGTGTATCCGGATCCGGTAAGAGTTCTCTGATAAATGAGATTCTGTATAAGACACTGGCAAGAGAACTGAACCGTGCGAGAACCATTCCGGGTAAGCACAGGAATATTACAGGAATTAAGAAGCTGGACAAGGTAATTGACATTGACCAGTCCCCGATCGGACGTACCCCACGTTCCAATCCGGCAACCTATACCGGAGTTTTCGATCAGATCCGTGATCTGTTTGCAGGAACGCCGGATGCCAAGGCCCGCGGTTACAAGAAGGGGCGTTTCAGCTTTAATGTCAAGGGAGGCCGGTGCGAGAACTGTGGCGGTGACGGTATTATCAAGATTGAAATGCATTTTCTTCCGGATGTGTATGTGCCGTGTGAGGTCTGCGGCGGTAAACGGTATAACCGTGAAACTCTGGAAGTGAAATATAAAGGAAAGAATATCTATGATATTCTGGATATGACGGTGGAAGAGGCTGTGCCGTTCTTTGAAAATGTGCCGTCGATCCGCAACAAGATTGAGACTCTGAATGATGTCGGACTTTCCTATATCAAACTGGGACAGCCTTCTACAACATTATCCGGAGGAGAAGCGCAGAGGATCAAATTGGCGACAGAACTGAGCCGGAGAAGTACCGGAAATACCATTTATATTCTGGATGAGCCGACAACCGGACTTCATTTTGCAGATGTACACAAGCTGGTAGAAATCCTGCAGCGTCTGACCGATAACGGAAATACCGTTGTTGTAATTGAGCATAACCTGGATGTCATTAAGACAGCAGACTATATTATTGACATGGGACCGGATGGTGGTGACCGTGGCGGAACAGTTGTGACATGCGGTACGCCGGAGGAGGTAGCAGAGCATCCGACGTCCTATACCGGAAAATATGTGAAGAAAATGCTGGAGAGATATAAAGAAAATGTGGAGAAATACCGAAATAATTAAAAATTTATGAAATCCCTTTGAAAATATTATGGTATGGGTTATAATATTTATTAATTATGCTGTGAGAATAGAAAGGGGTACATGAAAATGCAGTACACAGATATCGGTATTGATTTAGGAACAGCAAGTATTCTTGTTTACATCAGAGGAAGAGGAGTCGTCCTTAAGGAGCCCTCTGTTGTGGCTTTTGATAGAGATACAGATAAGATTATGGCAATTGGTGAGGATGCCAGACTGATGCTTGGAAGAACACCGGGCAATATTATTGCCGTGCGCCCTCTGCGTCAGGGTGTTATTTCCGATTACCGCGTCACAGAACAGATGATGAAATATTTCATTCAGAAGGCAATGGGACGGAAGGCGTTCCGGAAGCCCCGTATTGCGGTCTGTGTACCGAGCGGAGTTACCCAGGTAGAGAGGAAGGCTGTTGAAGATGCGACTCTGCAGGCCGGTGCACGTGAAGTATCCATTATCGAAGAGCCGATTGCAGCAGCGATTGGTGCAGGAATTGATATTTCCAAGCCCTGTGGAAACATGATTGTGGATATTGGCGGTGGTACTTCCGATATTGCAGTTATTTCTCTGGGGGGTACGGTTGTCAGTGCATCCATTAAGATCGCCGGTGATGATTTCGATGAGGCGCTTGTCCGCTATATGCGTAAGAAACACAATCTTCTGATTGGTGAAAGAACCGCAGAGGACATTAAGATTAAGATTGGTTCCGCTTATAAGCGTGCGGAAGTAGACTATATGGATGTCCGTGGACGTAATCTGGTAACCGGTCTGCCGAAGACCATTACCGTTTCTTCCGAGGAAACCGAAGAAGCGCTTCGTGAGGCAACTTCACAGATTATTGAAACGATCCACAGTGTTTTAGAGAAGACTCCTCCGGAACTGGCAGCCGATATTGCAGACCGCGGTATCGTTCTTACCGGTGGCGGTTCTCTGCTCCGTGGTCTTGAAGACCTCATTGCAGAGAAGACCGGAATCAATACGATGACCGCAGAGGATCCGATGACTGCAGTGGCAATCGGAACCGGTAAGTATGTGGAATTTTTAGCAGGCTATAAAGAAGATTAAAGATAACTGTGAAGGTACGGAACAGTTATGATTAAAGGAGAACAGGATGGTTAAAGGATTGTATACCGCCTATACTGGCATGATCAATCAGGAACACAGAATGGATGTGCTGACCAACAATCTGGCCAATGCTGATACCAACGGATATAAGAAGGAAGGTGCTACGGCACAGTCTTTCGATTCGATCCTTGCGTACAAAATCAAGGATAACTCCGAAGGATACCGTCTGGCGAAGAGAACCGGTGTGCATAACCCGGGTGTGAAGATTGGTGAAGGCTATACAGATTTTTCCCAGGGACCTTTGAAGACAACAGAGAATCCTTACGATCTGGCATTGACCGATAAGGGATTCTTTGCAGTGGAATTTACCGATAAGCGGGGGGAAACCTCTGTGAAATATACCAGAGATGGGAACTTTACCCTGAATGAATCCGGAGAACTGGTGACACAGGATGGAGACCGTGTTCTTGGAACGAATGGACAGCCGGTGAAGATTGATCCGCTGAAGGACACCCAGATCAATGTACAGGGACAGATCATTCAGGATGGTAAAGTCGCAGCCACGATTCAGGTTACGGATTTTGAGGATTATAATTATCTGAAGCGTTATGGCGAGAACTATTTTGAACCGATTGACGGTGCAACCGAAAAGGATACCACAGCGAAGGTGTATGCCGGATATCTGGAGACCTCGAATATTTCTGTAGTGACAGAAATGGTAAATATGATTACGGTTTCCAGAGCATATGAGACGAATCAGAAGGTCATAACTACATATGACGGAACGCTTGATATTGCAGCCAACCAGCTTGGCAAAGTATAGGAGGTAGCAGGACATGGTTAGAAGTTTATGGACAGCAGCAACAGGTATGAATGCACAGCAGACGAATGTGGATACCATTGCCAACAATCTTGCCAATGTAAATACAATGGGATATAAGACACAGGCTGCACAGTTCAAGTCTCTGTTATATCAGACACTTCAGACAGCAACCACCACGGCGAACGGAGATCCGAAGCCGACCAGCTCCCAGGTAGGACTTGGTGTGCGGAACTCTTCTATTAATTCCATTTTTACACAGGGAAGCCTACTGGATTCTGCCAGTGATACCTCTTTTGCAATCGAAGGAGAGGGCTTCTTTGCAATCCGTGGAGAAGATAGAAATACTTATTATACCAGAAACGGTGACTTTACCTGGGCAACGAACGGAGCTAACGGCATGATGCTGACAACGACAGACGGACTTCCGGTTCTGGATTCTTCAGGAAAAGCCATTACCCTGAACAACAGTTATGTAACAAGCAGAATTACCATTACCGGAGACGGAAGAATCTGTTATCCGGATGCCAATAATAATCCGCAGCCAATCGGCATGCAGATTGGTATGTTTCAGTTTAACAATCCCGGTGGTCTGGAGCGGCAGGGTGACAGCCTGTGGGCGGTGACCGGAGCCAGTGGCCAGGCACTGAACGAGTCAACTAACAATTCCGTTAAGAAGAGCAAGATGGTGCAGGGGTATCTTGAAGGTTCCAATGTGCAGGTTGCCACCGAAATGGTTAACTTAATTGTGGCACAGCGTGCTTATGAAATGAATTCCAAGGCAATTACAACAACCGATGAGATGATGCAGACAGCCAACAATCTTAAGAGATAATCTTTAGAACACAGTGTGGATGCGGGATCGGAGGATGAAGATGGAGATTAGTGGAATTGGATCTTCTGCGTATGCAGATTATCTGCAGGAACAGAACATATCAGAGACAAAATTAAAGGATCAGATTAACAATACCGATTATGCGACAGCAACGGAGGATGAGCTTTTAGATGCATGTAAACAGTTCGAGGCATACTTCCTTGAACAGGTATTTAAGGAAATGCAGAAGACGGTAGACTGTGTTAAGGATGAGTCATCAAGCACCGATAACAATCTGGTAAGTTATTTTAAGGATGAGACGATCCAAAAGCTTGCAGAGACATCTACCGAGACGCAGGGTCTGGGACTTGCGCAGACTCTGTATGAGCAGATGAAACGTAATTACGGAATTGACTGACAATATTTCATAATGGAGAAGAAAAACTGGCTGCTTACGTGAGTTTTCCACGAAGCAGCCAGTATTAAGTTTGAGGGACAGATATTTGGAAACGATTAAGGGATATGTGGATCATATCATTTATCAGAATAAGGACAATGGCTATGCGGTACTGTCCATGAATGTGGATGATGAGGAAGAAATCTGCGTAGGGATCTTTCGGGGTGTAGATAACGGAGAGAATCTGGAGATTACCGGTGAATATGTGGAGCATCCAAGCTATGGCTTTCAGTTCAAGGCAAATAGCTTCAAAGTTGTGGAGCCGGATGATCTGCTCAGCATGGAACGTTATCTGGGATCCGGTGCCATCAAAGGTGTCGGTGAGGCGCTGGCGAAGCGTATTGTGAAGAGGTTTGGCAAGGATACCTTCCGTGTTATTGAAGAAGAGCCGGAGCGTCTGGTTGAAGTCAAAGGAATCAGTGAGCGGATCGCACAGCAGATTACAGATCAGATGATTGAGAAAAGGGAAATCCGTGAGGCTTTTCTATTTTTGCAGAAATATGGAATTACCAATACACTGGCTGTAAAAATCTACGAAAAATACGGAATGGGGATGTATGGAATTCTGAAAGAGAACCCGTACCGGCTTGCGGAGGATATTCAGGGAGTCGGCTTCCGGCTTGCTGATGAAATTGCAGAGAAGATTGGTATTCATACAGATTCGGATTACCGGATCCGGAGCGGAATTCTTTACACACTGCTGCAGGCGTCCCTCGAGGGACATATGTTCCTGCCGATGAGAGTGCTGGTGCGCAGGAGTGCAGATCTGTTGCAGGTACCTGAGGAAGCGATCCGTGCACAGATTCAGAACCTGCATATGGATCATAAGGTCGTCGTGAAAAAGACAACTGATGAGCCGGAGGTCTATGCGTTTTCCTATTATTATGCGGAGCTGAACTGCGCAAGAATGCTGCGGGAGTTGAATGTCCTGATGGAGTCAGAGCTTCTTGATTCGGAGGAAAAACGAATTGAAACGATTCTGCAGCGTATTTTAAAGGAGCAGGGCCTGGAACTCGATGAGCTGCAAAAGAACGCGGTTCTGGAATGCGTGAAGCATGGCATCATGATTCTTTCCGGTGGTCCCGGAACAGGAAAAACGACAACAATTAACACGATTATCCGTTACTTTGATGAAGAAGGAATGGACATTCTGCTGGCAGCACCGACGGGAAGAGCAGCGAAGCGGATGACGGAAGCGACTGGTTATGAGGCAAGGACGATCCACCGGATGCTGGAAATTAATGGAGGCATGGAGGATGGAAGCCGCGCCCGTTTTGAAAGAAACGGGCAGAATCCGTTAGAAGCGGATGTGGTGATTATTGATGAAATGTCGATGGTAGATATCTATCTGTTCCAGTCTCTTTTGGAAGCGGTCAGTGTCGGTACACGGCTGATTCTGGTAGGGGATGTGGATCAGTTACCAAGTGTAGGTCCCGGTCAGGTACTGCAGGATCTGATTGAGAGTAAAAGCTTTCCAACCGTAATGCTTAAGAAAATTTACCGGCAGGCCGGGGAGAGCGACATTGTCATGAATGCCCACCGCATTAATATGGGGCAGAAGATTGCGCTCAATAACAAAAGTAAGGACTTCTTTTTCCTGCCGAGAAATGATGTGCAGGTCATCTATAAGCACATGATCCAGCTGATTACGGAGAAGCTGCCACGGTATGTGGAAGCGCAGCCTTACGATATCCAGGTCCTGACACCGATGCGGAAGGGAAGTCTGGGAGTGGAAACACTCAATGAGATCCTGCAGAGATACTTAAATCCGGCAGATCCGTCCAGGAAGGAGCATGCGGCCGGTGACCGGATTTTCCGCGAGGGTGATAAGGTAATGCAGATTAAGAACAACTATCAGCTGGAATGGGAGATCGTGAGTCAATATGGCATCCGGATTGACAGCGGAAGCGGTGTGTTTAACGGAGATATCGGAACGATTCGCAGAATCCGTGAGGAATCCTCGACCGTACAGGTGGAATACGATGAACACCGTCTGGTGGAATATACCTTTTCCCAATTGGATGAAATTGAACTTGCATATGCAATTACGATACATAAGTCACAGGGAAGTGAGTACCCGGCGGTACTGCTTCCGCTGCTTTCCGGACCGAAAATGCTGATGAACAGGAATCTGCTGTATACAGCCGTGACGCGAGCCAGAAAATGTGTGACCATTCTGGGAAGTCAGGAAGTGGTAGACGGCATGATTGAGAATGAAAACCAGTATCACCGGTATACCGGACTTGGCAGGCGGATACTGGAGCTGGAAAGTGAGGAGCGTGTGTGGTAAAAGACAAAATTGTGGAGCTGATTTTTCCAAGGAGATGCATTGTGTGTGATGAGCCGGTCGAGGCAGGAAAGGAGCCGGTATGCCCGTCCTGCAGGGAGGAGCTTCGTTATGTCGAAGAGCCTTTTTGCATGAAGTGTGGAAAGCAGCTTATGGAAGAGCAGGAGTACTGTGAAGACTGCAGGAACAGAAAGCATGCCTATATACAGGGGAGAAGCGTTTTCCAGTATGCAAGTGTGGCGGATGCCATGTTCCGCTTTAAGAATCAGGGAAGACGGGAGTATGCGGACTTTTTGGCGTGGGAAATGTACCGGCGTACGAAAGAATGGCTTATGACAGTCAGACCGGATGCATTGGTTCCGGTGCCGGTTCATAAAAAGCGTATGAAAAAGCGTGGCTATAATCAGGCGGCAGTGCTTGCAGAACGACTTTCTGCCTATACGGGAATCCCTGTACTGGAGAACTGGATGGTGCGTGAGGGAGATACCGCACCGTTAAAGGATCTTGGCGCACAGGAAAGACAAAATAATTTGAAAAAGGCTTTTAAAATCGTTAGAAATGATGTAAAATTAAATACGATTGTTATAATAGATGACATCTATACAACAGGCAGTACCGTGGATGCGATTGCACAGGTGATTCGGCAACATAGCGATTGCCGGGTTTATGTTCTTACGGCGGCAATCGGAAGAGGAAATTAGAGACAGGAAGGATGAGTGATTCCATGAATGTAAGAAATTGCAGAAAATGTGGCAGAATATTTAATTATGTTGTGGGACCGATTCTGTGTCCTCGTTGTGTGGAAGAGCAGGAAAAGGTATTCCAGGTGGTAAAGGAGTATGTCATAGAGCATCATGGTGCGGATATTGCAGAGGTATCCAGAGAGTGTAATGTGGAACCTTCCCAGATCCGACAGTGGATTCGTGAGGAGCGTCTTCAGTTTGCAGATGATTCACCGATCCGGATTCCCTGCGAGGGATGTGGTGCGATGATCCGTTCCGGACGTTACTGTGATAAATGTAAGGCAGCAATGACCAATGGATTCCGTGAGGCCATGGGAGTCAATAAGCAGCCTGCTGCACCGACCAGACAGCCGTCCAGAAATATAAGTGAACGTGACCGTATGCGTTACTTATAAAACCAAAGGAAAAGATTATGCTCAGTGAAGAAAAGATTATTCGGATGACGAAGCTTGCCGCTTTTGAGAAGAGAGAGGGTAAGAAGAATCTGAACATTGTAAACTATTACCGAAATGACTATATCGGATTTCAGGTATTGAAATCGATCATCGCAGTTACAATTTCTTTTGTAGCTGTCTTTGCTTTGTACCTGTTCTATAATTTCGAAGATCTCATGCATGATGTTTATAAGCTGGATCTGATGGAATTTGGCAAGAGCGTGGTGATTATTTATCTCTGTGTTGCGGCAGCTTATGGCGTGATTACCTATGTGGTCTATGCGAGCCGTTACAGCAAGGCGAAGAAGAAGCTTAAGCACTATTATGCCGGTTTGAGAGCATTGGAAAACATGAAGTAACAGTTCAGCCATGCAGAAATGATTGTATAAGCTGACCGAGGGAGCTTGCTCACAAAGGGCAGCTTATACAATCATTTCTATAGGGCGGACGCCCGACATGAAATAAGCTGCTGGAAAACACGTATATTTTTAGCCAATCTGTACCATCCGGCAGCTTATGAATGGGCATGGCTGAACTGTAACTACAATTTAGCATAAACGGGGGTATTTTACAAGTTCCTATCTGCAGCCATCCTGTATTGCAAAACCTCTTGCACTGGCAGCTTGTATCATAACAGTTATGCATCTTTTATTCCTGTCTTCATATACATTAGTAAGGAATCATCCTCCTGCAAGGAGCACCTATGCATTCATTCCGAAAAAAGGAAATTTTAACCCACCCGCTTGTTATGGGGACTGTTATTTTGACCCTCACCGGATTCTTAAGCCGGTTCATCGGGTTCTTTTACCGGATCTTCTTATCCCGGGTATTCGGAGCAGAAGGCATGGGCATCTATCAGTTGATTGCTCCTGTCCTTGCACTCTCCTTTGCTCTCACCGTATCAGGAATTCAGACCGCCATTTCCAAATATGTTGCCAGGGAAGAACAGACCGGGAACTACCGTGCCTCTCTCCGGTACCTCTTTACCGGCTTTCTGGCTGCCATGTTGCTTTCGATCCTGTGTGCCATTTTCATCTACCGCTATTCAGAGGAAATTGCGATTGGTTTCCTGAAGGAGGAACGGACTGCCCCCCTTTTACGCATCATTTCACTTTCAATCCCCATGGCTACCGTCCATTCCTGCATCAATGGCTACTTCTATGGAATTAAAAAAACTTCCATTCCGTCTGCCTGTCAGCTGATAGAACAGGTCATCCGGGTTGGAAGTGTGTATCTTATTTATGCATATTTTCAAAAACAGGGCATGCAGCCTACGATCAGCTTCGCTGTCGTCGGTCTGGTCATTGGGGAAGCCGCGTCCATGATTGTTTCTCTCATTGCCGTAAAAGTGCATTTTGATAAAGTACTTCCTATCCGCATATCTTCACTGCTTTGCCTTAAGAGTACACAATTCCTGTCTTCTTCCAGGGAACTGCTCTCCCTTGCGGTCCCACTTTCCTTAAACCGGATCATTATCAACTTCCTGCAAAGCCTTGAAGCCATTTTTATCCCTCAGCAGCTCTTAAAATATGGCTGCTCGACCAGTCAGGCACTAAGTGTTTACGGAATTCTGACGGGTATGGCACTGCCGCTGATTCTCTTCCCCGGCGCCATCACGAACTCCATCTGCGTCCTACTGCTTCCCATGGTTTCCGAGGCCGATGCCATTGGCAACCGGAATAAAATCGCCAAAGCCATCCAAAGCTCCATCCGTTACGGTTTCCTGCTCGGAATCTGCTTCACTGCGTTCTTTTTCTTCTGTGGCGGATTTCTCGGAAAGCTGCTCTATCAGAACGAACTTGCCGGTGAATTTATTCTGATTCTAAGCTTCCTGTGTCCGCTTATGTATATCGCAAGTACCCTGAACAGTATCTTAAACGGACTTGGCAAGACCCTCGAAACCTTTCTCTATAGTATGGTAAGTCTCCTTGTGCGGTTAGGCTTTGTCTTCTTCCTGATTCCTGTCTATGGCATCTACGGCTATCTGTGGGGACTGCTCGTGAGCCAGCTTGTACAGACCGTTCTGTGTATGATCGGAGTTCGGAAGATCCGGTAAGCTGAGGATTAACCATTCAGAATCTCATTCATAAAATTGCTGCTATAAATTTACGGAATCAATATGTAATTGAAGCATTTTCGCACGTTCTCAGCAGTAATCGCTTCAACCTGTACTGAATCATTACACCTGGCTGCTTAACAACCCCATGCAGCCTTCCAGTATGTCCTCATACGTTGCATCAAAATTGCCGGTATACCAGGGATCCGCAATGTCCCTTGTTTTCCCTGCAAATTCCAGAAGCTTATGAATCTTGTTCTCCGGATCCCCTCCGGCAATCCGCTCCATATTGCGGATATTCCAGTCATCCATTCCGATTAAATAATCGTATGTTTCATAATCCGCACGTGTCATCTGAACCGCTCTATGTGGAATTAACGGGATTCCTTCCTCCCGCAGCTTTCGTACCGTTCCCGGATGCGGCGGATTTCCGATCTCCTCACGACTCGTTGCTGCAGACTCAATCTGAAACCGGTCGGATAAGTTCCGCCCCTTTACCAAATAAGTCATCACACTCTGCGCAAGCGGACTGCGACAGATATTGCCGTGGCATACCATAAGAATTTTAACTTTTCTTTCCATATCGTTTCATATCCTTGCATATCTTTGTTTTTCCTAGGTTTTATCAGCTTTTCCCGACAGAACCCTTTCTTCCCTATCCTAGCATAACTTCGCATATCTTTCCATATCCTGGCAAGCAAAATGAGTAAAAATCTAGGTAAATCCTCTATTTTTACTCATTTTTACTCACCACTTTATTTCAGGCATCTTTTATCTTTTTATCGTGCACACCTTTTCAACTCTTTTTCTACGTTTTCCAGACGTTTTATTTCTTTCTCCGCATCCTCTAACTTTAAATGGGTATAAACATTTAAAGTCACACTGATATCCGTATGTCCCATGAGATATTTCAGGGTTTCTACGGATATTCCCCTCTTTGCCATATTCGTACAAAATGTATGGCGGCAGACATGGGGTGTTATCTTTGGAAGTTGCACCCGATATATCTTGTTATATTTTTCAAAGCTGATATGAAGCCAATGCATTGATATATTCCGTTTTGTCTGCCAGTGGAAATATATCATCGATAATGGTATTGAAATTTGTCATCTTTACTGTTACTTCCTGCTTTAGAAGTTCATTGGCAATACACCCGGCAATATAACTTTTCCCGGTACCAACCGGTCCCCAGAACAAACAGCCTATATGATTTCTTTTCATTTCCTCCCAGTTATCAACATAGCTTTTTGCCTTATGCATTACTGCATCTGACATATCTGCATTCTCAAATGTCCACTCTTCCATTCTGCTCTCGTCAAAACAGATGCTCGTATTTCTACTGACTAATTCTCGGTGTTCTTTGTCTTTAAAATATTTTTGTTCTTCTTCATATGCTTTTCTGTCACAGGCACATTGCCTGGAATGTTTCTTCATCCCCATAAAGCCACCCTCGGGGAAAAAAGCTTCTTTCGCTTCCCCACAGACTTTGCAGTATTGCAAACCATCACTGCCTACACATACAGTATCTTCTTCTCTCATCACAAACTCTCTCCTTCTCCATAGTAATAATTTACTTCATGATATTTATTTCTTTTATATTTCTCAGTTACTTTACTAGGTGCCACATTTCCGACTCCTGCACAGCCATTTTTACGACCAGATGAAGGTTGCTTTTCCGACTCTGTTGCAACCATCTTTTCAACCGCCTTATCGTCAACCGGCTGTAAACCTATCTCATCAGATGGAATTTTTACATATAAATGATTGGGTTTTGAAAAACCACCAGATCTGCGAACCAATAGTCCCACATCATCTAATTCCTTCAATGCTGTTTTTACAGAAGATTTACATTTGCCGATTTGAGCAGACAATTCCTCTATCGGAAAAATCAGATAAACATTTCCATACTTGTCTATCCAACTATTCATTCTCGATATCCGTGCCCGGTCATACAAAATCATATAAAGGAATTTTGCAGTTTGAGAAATTCGCAGTTTTAACAAAAACTTCGGAAACTGGAAGTACTGAAGCATCTGCTCTGACTCCTTCATGTATTCATATTTCATTCTTTTCTCGCCTCGTTTCTGTTTCTAACTGTTGTAAAAATCATTTTTATGCCGGCTCAAAAAATGTCCTTACACATATTCAAAAGATGAAGGGCATAAATACAGGCTCTTGATGAAAATTTTTTATTTTTCCTGCAAAAAATACCCTTTCATTAATACGAAACGCTGAGAGGCATTTTTACAGCCCCCTGAGGAAAACTTTTTTATTTTTTCTGTTAATTAAATATTTGAAAATAAAAAAACACTCACCTATCCAGGTGAATGCCTTATCAAAATTTCCTTATTTTGTTGTCTGTGACGCTTATCCAGATATGCCTGCATATCTGCTAAAATATAATTGCCAGCAATTATATTTTCACGTGGGTATGGGGACGTAATCCCAATCAAGGTCTGCTACTCTAAAAATATTATGATGTTCACTAATCATTATGAACTCTTGTCTTTTAAGCATATCTTTATTAGATTTATATGTCATTTTATGATAGAATTAATTTTGAAGAGGAGGTATTATTATGGACTATTTATCGGCAGCAAAAATGAGATATTATTCAAAAGATAACTCTAAAAACATCATAAAAAATTTAAACAAGAAACTTTCTGCTAATATTTCAGCATAGTAATGTCATAGAAAAAGTATCATTTCAGTAGTAAAATACTGGCTAAAAGCAGACAGTATTTGGAGAGTACCGTTTAGACATCAGGAGGTAACATAATGGGTAAGAACACGACAAATGATATGACGCAGGGAAACTGCATGCGTTTACTGGTACAGTTTTTTCTGCCGATCCTGGCAGGAAATCTGTTTCAGCAGTTATACAGCTTTGCAGACTCTATGGTGGTGGGAAAAGGAATTGGCGATACGGCACTTGCAGCAGTCGGAAATACCGGTTCCGTACATTTTCTGATCATTGGTTTCGCAATTGGGCTGACAGGAGGATTGGGAATCTGTATTTCTCAGTCTTTTGGAAGTGGCAATTATGAAAAACTTCGTAAGGAGCTGGCAATGTCTGTCTGGATCTGTCTGGCTATTGGGATTGTGATCACAGTGGTAAGTCTGGCCTTCATGCGGCAATTATTTACATTTCTCCATACACCGGAAGATCTGATGACGGAAACACTGCAATATTTCGGAACAATTCTTGCGGGAACCACCATTACAATTTTTAATAATTTTGCCATGACACTTCTGCGTTCCGTCGGAAACAGCCGGATGCCTCTGGTTGCAATGATAATTTCCGCCATTACTAATGTTCTGATGGATCTGTTATTCGTTTTTCCGCTGCATATGGGTGTTTTTGGCGCAGCGTTAGCCACTGTTCTGGCACAGGTTCTGTCTGCGCTTTACTGCTGTTACTACATAGGAAGGGAAAAAAATCTGATCCCGAAAAAAACGGACTGGAAACCACAGAGTGTAATCATCAAAAGACTGACATTGAAAGGTCTGCCTGTTGCCGTTATGAATTCTGTCACTGCAGTGGGTGGAATGGTATTGCAGACATTTGTCAACAATATGGGAACAAGCTATGTGGCTGCCTATGCGGCATGCACCAAGATCCTCAGTCTTTTTGAACAGCCGGCAAATACAGTGGGCCTGGCACTTCTTACTTTTGTGGGACAGAATTATGGTGCCGGAAAAAAGGAGCGGATACGTACCGGTATCCGGGAAGGAGTTATCCTGACGATCCTGATAAATATTCCACTGGCTTTGATGTTGCTGTGTATTCCTGAGTTTCTGACTTCTTTCATGTTGAATGATGCGTCGATTATTTCTTACACAAGAGATTTTCTGGCGGTTACAGGCATCTGTCTGTTTCCTCTGGGATGGCTGTTTGTGTTCCGCAACGGGTGTCAGGGCATGGGACATACGTTTGTTCCGATGCTTTCAGGAGTCCTGGAAGTGTCTCTTCGAGTGGTCATGGTAAAGCTGCTGACTCCATATCTGGCTTTTCGTGGTGTTGCTCTGGCAGAAGTATCTGCCTGGATCGGTGCCTGGATCATGTTGATGATCACTTACTGGATCTATCAGGAAAGAACGGATTCTTTTCGGTAAGTCTGAGGAGAACATCCTACCTTGGTGCGAAACTGTCGATTGAAATTTGAAAGGTTATGAAATCCGGTATCGAAAGCAATGTCGGAGATACTGCGATCCGTATTGCGCAGAAGGTCGCATGCTGATCGGATACGTACCTGATTCAGATATTCAATGGCTCCGAGACCGAAATTCTGTTTGAAACAGCTCATAAAGTAACTGCTGCTCATATGAGCGATCTTTGCCAGCTGCTCTATGGTGACAGATTCAAAATGATGTTTCTGTATATAAGTGAGAACAGGCCGAAGTGTTTCGGTCATCCGGGATTCTGTCGAAACCGTGTGTTCGGTGCAGAGTCCCGGTGTCGATGCCAGCAGATAAAATAAGCGAAGCAGTTCGCTTTTCAGTAACAGATCAGACGTTGCAAGATTTTTGTGTGCACACTGCATAATAGTCCGGACCGAATCATGGAGTTCATGATACCCTGGGGGGTTCCTGAGATACAGGGACCAGAACTCTTCATCTGGAAGAAAAGATCGGCAGCAGAATATCTGTATAACAACGGTCATCGTAACTTCCCGCCAGCATATTCTGATGAAAAACAATGGTATCATAAAAAAAAGAGCTGTGCTCATCCGACATGATAGCATGAAGGACGTTGGGCTGGATCAGAAAGATGTCTCCCGGTTTGGCAGAGATGGTCTGATCCTCGTATTTGAAAAACCATTTCCAGATTTTATGTAATTTAATTCCATTTCACTGTGCCAGTGCAGCGGTACACTCGTAAAATAATCCGGTATACCGCAGTCATAGTAACTGTATGGAACCTGAATGGATCCGTGCTGGCACTTTTCTTTTATCGCATAAAGATTCTGATGACGCAGATACGCAACAAGATTTTGTATGATCTGGTTCTTACCAAACATATCTTATTCTCCATTGTAAAAATTATACATCTCTTACAATCATATATTATTTTAAAATGCTTTTTTCCGCAAGAGCTTTTAACAATTAAACAACCTTTATCTTCTTACCTAACTATCCATTTGTACCGTTCTATTTTATAACTACTATATGGTAGGTGTATACCGTCAGATAAATTCCTATAAACCTCAAATATTCTTTCAAATTACAAATTAATACATTATATCATCTAATAAGTTTTACTTTCATTTTCCCACATGATCATGAGGCTTTTTCATTCAAATTGTGCGATTATATGTAAAAAGCGTAAGATTTCTCCCACGCATTTATATTATTATTTCAGCTTTTCCAATCCGATCTTCCAAAGGTGTAAATAAGGTGTAAATTCTACATTTCCATCCAAGGAACCCAATAAACTCAAGGCTTTTGCTCCGTCCCTTAAACACTGCCGTGGCAAACAAATAGTATTTTTATCATGCCTTAAAAACTCCTTGAAAATACTGATTTTCCTTGATTTTACACCACTTTCTACGATTTGCTGTGATAGATTGTTTTCTTCGTTTTCGTCGCATATCATGGCATAAATTCGTATATCTTGTCATCCAAATTTAGTAAAAATCTTAGTAAAACAGCTTAATTTTCTCATTTTACTAAAGACTTTTTCCACTTAGGTTATCTTTTAGTTGTATCAATTTTCTTAATCTTTTAAGCCATCTTAGCATATTTGCCAAGTTCTTCCTTGGCATCCTCTGCTCCCAGATGCGTATATGTATTCAATGTTACCCCAATGTCTGAATGTCCCATAAGATACTGAAGCGTTTTAGGATTCATCCCGCTTTTTGCCATATTGCTGCAGTAGGTATGCCTGCAAACATGCGGCGTGATTTTTGGTAACTGCTCTTTATAGATTCGATTATGCTTAGCCAATGCCCACTCAAAATGTTTTTCCCAATGTAAAGCAACTTCCGGCATATCCTTCTTATCTAAAAACAGAAATCCCTTATATCCATCAATCACAGGTTCTTTCTTTGGCTTTTTACGATTTTCAACAATACGCTTAAAACATTCATACACTTCCTCAGTCATAGGAATGATTCTAGTTCCACTTGACGTTTTGGTATCTTCAATAACATACTTCATATCTCTGGTTCTTTGAAGCTGATGATTTACACTGATTTGCTTTTCTTCAAAATCAATATCGGAAAGTGTCAATCCGCAGAACTCTGAAATACGAAGTCCGGTTTTAAAGAGGATAAACATACCATCATAGTATCGTTTATAATGCTCATCATTCTTAATAAATTCCAAGAACTTTCTTTCTTGTTTTCTGGTTATGGCTTCTCTTGTTACACTATCGTTTACAACTACTGTACATAGTTGAAACTCGAACGGATTTTTACGAATCAAATCATCATCTACAGCCATTTGAAAAGCAGGTCTTACCACTCCACGAACTGAATGAATGATGCTGTATCCCCTACCATCTGCCTGAAGCTTAATCAACCATGCTTTTGCATCTGATAGTTTTACCTTATCAATCCTTAATGCTCCAAATTCCTCTTTCTTAATAATGTTGATAACAAAATTATAATTCGCAGCTGTATTATGGCGAACCCCAGTCTTTTGAGCAATATACTTTTTTACCAACTCAAGAACTGTCAAATTATCACCATAAGGAGTAATGCCATCATTTATATCCCTTAATATGACTTTTTCCTTTTCTCTAAGTGACTGGCAAGGTCTTCTTCCTACCGGAAGAGGATCTGTCGATTCCAACTTCCAACTGTAAAGAAATTTCTGTTTTCCAAAGCAGTCTGTATAAACAAATGCATATCTTCCATCCGCTCGCTGGCTTTCTCCGTTTCGTAAAATACGTCCTTTTTTATCACGTCTTTTCTGATTGCGATTTCTTTCACTCAAACGTCTTTGCTCCTTTCTACGAAGAAGCCCTAGCACGACAACCATATCATATCATACCAGGGCTGAATTTACCACTTTAAAGTGATAAAGCTTTGTATTTTTCATTTCTACAAGGAAGTGGTTTGATTTAGAAATTCTTCAAATTTATGCCGATTAATCAACGATTTATTCCCCACCTGAACAGTAAAGCAATAATCAGAATCAGTATTTTCAGAAATCAGCATCCTTATCTTCTTTTCACCAATTCCAAAATATTGAACTGCTTCGTCAACCGTCAGCATATACTTCTCCCAGATTGGAACCATCTTGCCCTTTACTCTTTCTTCTATATTATTTATTATGAACACCTCCAAATTTTTAAAATAGGCAGCACTTTATCTGCCAATGACAACCCACACCCCATTGCAGGCTCTCATAGGCAGATAAAAAAGCAATACAGGTGGCAGGTCATTACTCTGCCCACATCGGTCTTGCACCGTCATTCAAAT
>OOCI01000311.1_pt1 | contig 46600 bp, 44 predicted proteins | sample 1671761 | NCBI WGS metagenome assembly OOCI01 (sample SAMN06348190, study PRJEB24527) | human gut metagenome | biome: human gut; feature: ankylosing spondylitis patient; material: feces | host: Homo sapiens | place: China | collected 2015-10
TTCTAAGTATGTAAAAGCCCGTACAGAATATCTGACTCCGCATACTGTCCGAGAGATTCACAAAACATTGCGAAATGCTTTCAATCAGGCAGTCAAGTGGGAATTGATGTGAGAAACCCTGTGGAGCACGCTACGCTGCCGAAGGAAGAATACAAGACCAGAGACATCTGGACAGCAGAAGTGCTCCAGAAGGCTCTGGAGGCCTGTGACGATGATATTCTTCGTCTGGCTATCAATCTTACAATACTCTCCATATATCTGACTATTCAAAATTCAATATGAGTAGTTTTGATGAAGAGGTAAAAAAGAAAACGCACGATGAATTATTTCCTATGGATTTACAAAATGCATATAATCTTGGATCCCAATTAAGTCGATAAATTCCCATTTATCGAGCAGTTTAACACACTAAAGGAGCACCACTCACGGCTGCTCCTTTTTCATATATCTCCCCGAGCCGCAAGGCTCTTTTTTTATGCCCGTTTCAAGGAGGTGACGCAGAATGTCCGAAAATTTCGGCTTGAAAATAGGTCTTGAGGGCGAGCGTGAATTCAAGAAATCCCTCGCTGAAATCAACAATTCTTTCAAGGTGCTTGGTTCTGAAATGAAGCTTGTGGATTCGCAGTTCGATAAGAACGACAAGTCCGCCGAAGCTCTCACGGCAAGAAACCAAGTTCTGAACAAGGAAATCGAGCAGCAGAAACAGAAGATAGAAACGCTCCGTTCTGCTCTCGCAAATGCCGCCGAGTCATTCGGCGAGAACGACCGCCGTACTCAAAGCTGGCAGATACAGCTTAACAACGCGCAGGCGGCTCTGAACGGCATGGAGCGTGAACTGAATTCCAACAACACCGCCCTTGAAAAAGCTGACAAGGGCTTTGACGAAGCCGGAGATGAAGCCAAGGTCTTCTCCAACTCCGTCAAGAAAGCCGCCGACACCAGCGAGGACGCTGACGGGAAACTGAGCAAACTCGGGGATACCGCAAAGAAAATCGGCGCGGCTCTCGGGGCTGCTGCGGCGGCGGTCGGGACAGCCTGCGTTGCCGCAGGAAAAAAGCTGTGGGACATGGCGAACGATGTCGGCTCGGCCGGCGACCAAATCGACAAGACCTCGCAGAAAATCGGCATAAGCGCCGAAAGTTATCAGAAGTGGGGCTATGTCTTTGAGCGCTGCGGCGCTGACGTGAACAATCTCCAGACGGGAATGAAAAAGCTGTCCACCGTTATAACTGACGCGGCAGGCGGCTCTGATTCCGCAGCTGAAAAGCTGTCCGCTGTAGGGATTTCCATTGAAGAACTGAACGGTAAATCTCAGGACGAACAGCTTACCATGGTAATCACGGCTCTGCAAGGCATGGAAGCAGGCGCAGAGCGCACCGCCGCCGCAAACGACCTCCTCGGAAAATCAGCCGTGGATATGGCGGCAGTCCTCAACACAAGCGCCGAGGAAACCGAACGTCTGAAGCAGGAAGCTGAGGACTACGGCATGGTTATGAGCAACGAAGCCGTAGCCGCTTCCGCTGCTTTTGAGGACAGCCTTACCAAGCTGTCGCACACCGCAGGCGGTCTGAAGAACCGCATGGTCGGTGAGCTGCTTCCCGGAATAACTCAAATCACGGACGGACTTGCCGACCTCCTCGCAGGCAACGAGCAAGCTTCGGACGAACTGAAAAGCGGCGTTACCTCTGTTATCGACGCTATCCGGACGCTGATTCCGCAGTTTGCTGAGCTCATCACCTCTATTGCAGGAGCAGTCCTCGAAAGCGCTCCGGGTATCATCAAGGCGCTTGCAGACGGACTTCTCTCGGCTATATCCGAACTTACTCCGACCGTCGCCAGAATCGTGACCGAGATAATCTCGGCTTTGGTGGGACTGCTGCCGCAAATAGTTTCTGCCGGAGCGGATATTCTGCTGTCGCTCATCAAGGGCATTGCGGACACGATACCACAGCTTGTTCCGCAGATAGTCGCTGTTGTCGTGGAGATAGTGAAAACGCTCGTGAACAACCTGCCGCTTATTTTGGACGCAGCTTTGCAGCTTATAACCGGACTTGCACAGGGCATTCTTGACGCACTGCCTGTCCTCATTGAAGCGCTGCCGCAGATAATCATGGGAATCGTGGATTTCCTCATCGGCGCGATACCGCAGATAATCGAAGCGGGAATACAGCTGCTGACTGCACTTGTGACGGCTCTGCCGGACATCATCGCGGCGATCGTGGAGGTAATTCCGCAGATAATTGACGGAATAATCAAGGCGTTGATTTCCGCAATTCCGCTCATCATCGAAGCAGGAATCAAGCTGTTAGTTGCGCTTGTGCAGAACCTGCCGACAATCATCACGACTATTGTTGCAGCTATTCCAGAGATAATTTCAAGCGTTATTGACGCTGTTATCGGAGCAATTCCGCAGCTTGTTGCGGCGGGAGTTCAGCTGTTTATTGCGCTTATCGAAAACCTCCCGACCATCATCGTTGAGATAGTCAAGGCGATACCGCAAATCATAACCGGAATCGTGGATGCGTTCGGAAGTTACTTCGGCAAGATGGCTGAGGTCGGGGGCAATCTTCTGAAAGGTCTGTGGCAGGGCATTTCTGACGCAGGGGCATGGCTTTGGAATCAGATAAGCGGATTTTTCGGCGGCATTGTGGACGGAATAAAGGATTTCTTCGGAATCCACTCGCCGTCAAAGCTGTTCGCAAATCTCGGCGGATTTATGGCTGAGGGGCTTGGCGAGGGCTTCGGTGATGAGATGAAAGACGTTTCAAAAAGTATGCAGAATGCAATTCCGTCTGATTTCGACCTCGACATGAACGGCACGTTTTCAGGCTTCAACGGAGTACAGACGCAGGCGTTTAATATTACAATTCCGCTAAGCATTGACGGCGTACCTCTCACAAAGGTAATTTCGAGGATACAGTGGAATCAGAACAAGGTAACGGTAAGAAATGCGGGGGCGGTGTGATGGTTGAGATAATCGTGACCGAAAACGGAAATGTGCGAGGTGTGTTTACACGGGTGATTTCTGCATCTCTCACCGACAGTCTGAACGGAGAATGCACCTTTCAGTTTTCCGTCATTTCATCGGCGGCAAAGGAGATTTTCACAGGGCTTGAGGTCGAACTGAAAAGCGACACCTTGAACTACCTTTTCAACGTTGTGAAAGTTTCAAAATCCCTGTCAAACGGCATTGCGATTTGCACCGTGGAGTGCGAACACAAGTCCTACGAACTTAACAATGACGAATACAATCTGACTGAATTTGACTTTGAGGGCGCTACAAGCGAGTGCCTTATTTCTTTGCTGCAAGGCACTTCTCTGACTGCCGGAATTTGCGACACGATCGTTCCGATAAAGCTGAAAATCAACCGAGAATGCACCCGCAGAGCCGCCTTAATGCAGCTTATCGCTTTATGCGGAGGAGAAATTGAGTACAACGGAGCGGAAATAAATATCCGTTCTCACAGAGGTTCGCAGGATTACATCGGCATTATGGACGGTCGGAATGTTTCGGATTTGACTATGGAAACCGACAGCCGTTCAGGTACTACAAACTACGGCCTGACGCTGTACAAGAACATAAACTTTTCAGTTGGCGACAATGTTCAAATAGTGTTCCACCCGTTCAACCTCAATGTGAACACCCGCATAATCGCCATGAGTTTCAACCCGTACAACCGCCGTGAAATTTCAATCGAGGTCGGAGATTATCGTCCGAGCATTTCGGACAATCTCTACCGGATGGAGCAGAAAACGAACGAGATACGTAAGGACGTGGGCGAATCCACTGCAGAACTGAAAACCGCGACGAACAGCGCGGATATTTCGATTACGGAGAAGTCACAGCGGCTGTTCCGAATTACTTACAATGCGATTCAAGCGACATACGCGGCGTTCTGTTCGACCGTGAAATTCGTGATTTCAGCCGCAGGAACTCTTGCGTTCATTCTGAAAAAGAACGAAAACGAAGTCATGCGGTATGAGGAGTATTTCAGCGAGGGTTCGCACACAAAAACTTACACCTATCCATTCACATCGGAGGTCGGTCAAAATACCATGTCGCTCAGCGTGATTTCGGCTGACGGCGCAGAGGGTAAATTCCCGAAAATGCAGACCTGGGGCTATGTGATGGGCGCTTACCTTGCAGGAGATACTCCCTGGGACGGCTACATTGAGGCACGCGAGGACGAGGTTCGTTTTACTATGCGCCGAACCGTCAGAAAGTCGCTTATTCGCACATCTGATACGCTGCTGTTTGAGATTCTCAAGTCACATAAGTTCAAGTTCAGCGAACCCATACTCGCTTTCATAAAGCGTGAAAGGGAGAGAAAAACGCTTGAACCCACCGTCAGAGCGGTATTCCCAGACGTATGGAGCCCGAAAATAATCACCCCGCCGCCAATCACCGTGGTGAACGTATCGAACAGAAAACTGTATCTTGAGCTGCGAAATCCCGTCAAGACGGAGCGCATTGAAACTACGGCATTCACAATGATAGTCACCACCGAAAAGGAAACGGTGCGCTTACAGCCGATTTCCGCAGATTTCGGCGTGGGGGATTTTGGCAGTACGATTTGGCTTGCGTTCGGCAGTTCCGCAATGAAAGACAGCGTTCAGAGCATTACTCTGCTGTATGACGGAGATGTCGGAAATCTGACCGATGTTCTGAACAATGCGCCGTGTAACAGTTTCCAGACATCGTTTATTTACACACCGTATGAGGAGGAACAGAATGATTAAAGGTAAAGCGACCATTCAGCTTTTTGACGAAAAGACAGGCGAGGTAGTCCGTGAACTGCATGAGGAAAACATGATAACCAACGCAGTGGATACGATTCTCAACCCGCCGGACTACATTGAAATCGGCATGGATTCTGACAACGACCGCAGCTTTAATATGCTGCGTGATTTTGTGGGAAACCTTGCCGATACTGCGTTCCGTGGGGTTATAGTCTGCCGCGATAAAATCCCCGAGGACGGCAACAATATGATGCTTCCGTGGACGAACGAGGAGATAGGTCACGCAGGAATTGCCAACACGAACACGGACACAAGCATAGGCACTTACAACGCAAACGAAAGCGGACGAATTGAGAACGGCAAGGGCTACCGCCATGTGTGGGACTTTGCTTCAGACCGTGCGAACGGCGAAATAGGTTGTATCTGCATGACCACCAAGGACGGCGGCACAAACGGAATGCACCATTCCTACTGGAATCTGTCCTGCGGAGGAACTGACCTTAACAGCAGTTCTCTGGATTCGTTCAAGCAGGCGTATCATACTATTGTCGGGCGGTATATTCCGGATTCGCAGTTCAACTGCGGGGTTTTCAAGTGGTTTTACATGGGCAAGCTGACTAATGGAAATGTGCGGCTCCTCGGAAAGCATATCCATGACGGGTGCATTTATGAGGTCGTTATGTTCGACCCCATGTCCATAAGCGTAAGCACGGAAAAGCCGTTCTGCGGCATTATAAGCGTGAAGAAAGTTATAGAGCTGTTTCCGGCTGCGGAGCGAATTCCGGACTCCATGTACGACAACAGCTATCACCATGGCGGCTATTTTTATGACTGTAACACTACGAATGTAGATTATGTACCGCAGGAAGAAAAAGAAAAGCTGCGGCAGGATTGGGAGAACAACCCACAGTGGCTTGCATATTTTCCGTATGTTATCGGCGATAAGATACATATCGTTGCTACCTCGCGCTGTCATATCCATCACTATATTTTCAGGCTGTCAGATTATTCGCAGGTTTCAAAGAAAACCATTGAAACCGACACTCTGCTCCAGACGTATGGCGTAGGCTTTAAGTATGAGAGAATCAGCAATTCTTCGTCGCAGTACAGATGGTTTTACGGCGCGGGTGTGAACGGCGATTACTGCAATGCTCTAAGCGCATTTGAGTGGAACGATAAGTACTTCATCATTACTAAATATCCGCTGATAGATGGCAAAGAAGCGACCGGAACAAACAATTTTGGCCAGTTGCGTGTTTTCACCAAAGACGGAAAATCCACGGGCAAGACATGGCAGTATGTCGCTGACGGAACGCTCTCTAATATGACGGCGGCGAGCTTCTGGGGATTTTATGTTGACGAAAAGACGAACACTCCGCTTGTGATTTGCGACAGCTGCAATATTTCCTATTCACTGCTTGCCCTTGAGATAATCAAAAGCGGCGAGGATTACGGCAGATACAGAATGCGGTTCTCTGCTCCGACTTATGGAAACAGCTACCTGTATTCATACGCAAATCTTATCAAGACGGACGAACTTAATCTGCCACTGTATATTCTGCCGTACTATCCGTATTCAAGCGGCAATCAGCACTTTTTCGGCTTTGCGCTTGGTATCTGCAAACTGTGCCTTACCACAATAAACAACCTGTCCGAACCTGTACGCAAATTAGACGGGCAGGTCATGAAAATAACTTACGACATCGTTGACGAATGATTGGAGGGCTTATTATGAGAGAATTCTGGAACACAATTCAGCTTATTTTTACAGCGGTCGGCGGGTGGCTCGGTTGGTTTCTTGGAGGGAGCGACGGTTTGCTTTATGCGCTTATTGCCTTTGTGGTGATCGACTACATAACCGGAGTGATGTGCGCTATCTCGGACAAGAAGCTGTCCAGTTCGGTAGGATTCAAGGGAATATGCAGAAAGGTACTTATCTTCGCTCTGGTCGGCGGCGGGCATATTCTTGACACACGGGTTATTGGCGCAGGCTCTGTTCTGCGCACTGCGGTGATATTCTTCTATCTGTCGAACGAGGGTATTTCGCTGCTTGAGAATGCCGCTCACCTAGGTTTGCCTGTTCCTAAGAAACTGAAAGATGTGCTGGAGCAGCTGCATAAGCGCTCGGAAAAGGAGTACGATGATGAAGATTAAAGGTGTTGATTTAAGCTACTGTCAGGAGGGCATTAGCTTTCCTGCGCTGAAACAGGCGGGCGTGAAGTTCGCAATTATCCGTGCGGGTTTTTCTGCCAAGAAAGATGTTACTATGGATAAGTTCGTGGCTGACTGCAAGAAATACGGCATTGACTACGGATTTTACTGGTACAGCTATGCAATGAGCGTTGAACAGTCAGAGGCTGAAGCCGAGAAATGTATTTCTGTGATTAAGGAACTGTCCCCGTCATATCCCGTATTCTTCGACATGGAGGAGAAAAAGCAGATCAGCGGTCTGTCTACGGACACACGCACAAAGATGGCGATAGCTTTCTGCGAAAAAATAAGGCAGGCGGGATTCAAGACAGGCATTTATGCAAATCCGTCCTTTATGGAGCATTATTACGACAAGAGCAGGATTGTCGGCAAGTATGACATCTGGCTTGCTCACTGGACTAACAGCCCAAACTGTCCGTCAAAGTACAACTACGGTCAGACTATGTGGCAGTGGGGTGTGGATAAGATTGGCGGTTATGATGTTGACGGGGATATTTGCTTTACAGATTACAGTAGTAAAACAGTTGACGAACTTGCCGATGAAGTCCTCGCAGGAAAGTGGGATAACGGCGCAGAGCGTGAAAGGCTGCTTACTGCCGCCGGGTATGACTACAATGCCGTACAGAAAAGGATCAACGAAAAACTTTACAGAAAAACCGTTGATGAGATTGCAAACGAGGTGATTGCGGGACTGTGGGGGAACGGAACCGAACGCAAGGAAAAGTTGACGGAAGCCGGGTATGACTATTCTGCTGTTCAGAAGCGTGTAAACGAAATGCTCTGATAAAACTTAATACCATACAGCAGTAATGCCCACCTTGGATTGATTTCCTTGGTGGGCATTAATTTTCATTCGGAACAAGAAATTGACATAATGTGCTCTGAAAATGTTAAGACAAAGTGATTTTAGTGTGTTATAATAAAATCACAAACACAAAGGAGGTTTGCATATGGCAGGCAGAAATATGTTGAATATTGCTCTAGACTATATTGACGAGCATATCGAATGGAAACCCAACGAGATAATTTTGGGAGTAAGTAAGCAGACAGGGTTTAACTCAAAGTTTTATAAGAACTGTTTTGACGCAGTCTTAGATGAGAGTCTTTTCCTCTATATAAAAATGAGAAAAATCTTCTTCATCTGTAGGAAAATAAAGGAAAACCCTACATATCCATTAAATCACCTTGCTCTTGATTTTGGCTATAGTGCAGAGTCTGCTATGAGCAGAGATTTCCGTCATATAGTAGATTTCACACCAAAACAAGTACTAAAAGAAAATAAGTCCGCGCCTGACAACAGGATAAATCTGACCGTTACACGGACAGAGTCGGTATCGGAAATGGAGGAAATAATATTGAATAAGGAAGCGCTGCGAGAAGAATTTATTGAAATTCCAGATGAATTCATAGATATACAGAACGAATTTGGCTTTTCGATGGATACTTGTAGTATGATAGCAGAACTTGCTGAAAGACTGGGAATGCCGCTTTACCAGTTCGCAAGCAGCTGTTTTGACCAGATGGTTAGCTTTCAAAGTGATAATGATTATATTAGACCTGAAATCGAAAAGTGCATAGACCTTGAGCTTACATCAGAAGCAGAATTAAAGGCAATCTGTGAGTTTTTTGACTGCAAGTACTATGAGGTCGACAGAAGAATGGTATGGTTCTATCGTGATAGAACTGGAAAGGAATGCTTGGATAATAATGATTAATTTCGCAACTATATTGAAGCCTCATAAGAATATGAAACCCGGCGGTGGCTACTGCCAGCATGGTATGGGATATGATCTTGAATATCAAACTGAGATAGGTGAAGACGAAGTCCTTATTACAGCAGCAATTCGCATAAAAGCTAAAACCAAAAGTGGTAAGAAAATCTTGAGTTCTATGACTGAGAAACAGACATCCCCACTAAAAACTATGATACAGAAAGTCGAAAGAGAAAACAAGATTGATGTTCGCGAAGGAAAGGGAATGCCGTTGTATCCAAAGCTAGACAATTTGTTTGATTAGTATGCTTAATCTTGCAGAATCATCTCTATATTAAAAATCTATTCTTGTTACCCGCTGAGGATTTTTTCCTTGGTGGGTAATTTTTTTATTTTTGGTTCGGAAATCTTGAATATCTGTCCTTTTATAGTTGAAAGCATATTTATGCGAACACTCACGGTATTGCTGTCAATTGAACAGCAGCGTAGTGGTTCAGAATGGAGGATTTACAATGAAAGAAATGACAACCGGAGAAAAGTACCTGCTCACAATAAAGGAAGCGGGTGAGTATTTCAACATCGGGGTAAAGAAAATGCGGCGACTGGCGGAGGAAAACCTCGGAGTGTTCTCGGTTTACAGCGGAAACAGATACCTCATAAATCGCACAAAATTCGAGGAGTTTCTCTGCAATACTTCTACGATCTGATTTTATTTATTCTGCCGTTAGTAGTTGCTATTTTTACGATTAAGAGTAATATATAGTAATGACCGTTGAACGGAAAACGTCATGAAGGGAGTGAGATTTTATGGTGAAAACCGAACTGGGCGAAAAAGACCTGCTTAATCCCAATGAAACCATTCTGCTTTTCGATTTGAGCAGCAGAAAGTTCCTTGCTCTTATCAGAAGCGGTACACAACTTGATTTCATAGCGTTTTACGGCGGCCGCAGACTTATTATCCGCACGATTTTTGAAAAATACCTTGATGAACACACAGAACTCAGGAGGAGAAAAGCATGGCAACACTAAGAAAAATAAGGCGCGACTCAAAGCACCGCCTGCTCCGTGCCGGCGAATCGATCCGCGCTGATGGGAAGTATCAATTTAAATACTATGTCGGCGACAAAGCAAAATTCGTTTACAGCTGGCGGCTTGAACCCACGGATAAACTTCCGGCAGGAAAGAAAGCTACGCCATCACTCCGCGAACTTGAAAAGCAGATAGGGCGCGATATTGAATCGCAGCTTGCCCCACAAAAACTTAATCTCACAGTCGTTGAGATCACCGAGCGTTATCTTTCCACAAAAACGGGTTCCAGACCCAGCACGGTGGCAAACTACAATTTCGTTATGAATATTCTCAAAAACGAGGAATTCGGTGCAAAAAAGATTTCGCACATCAAAACCTCGGACGCTAAGCTGTTTCTGATAAAACTTCAGAAGGACGGCAGAGGGTACAGCACTGTAAAAACAGTCAGGGGAATTCTGCGACCTGCGTTCCAGATGGCGGTCGATGATGATATCCTGAACAAGAACCCATTCGGATTTCAGCTTGCGGGTGTCGTGGTCAACGACAGCGTTACAAGAGAAGCCATCAGCCGCGAGGATATGCGGCGGTTTCTTAAATTTGTACATGACGACAATTGCTACTGCAAATATTACGAAGCAATATACATACTGTTCCACACCGGACTGCGAATTTCAGAATTCTGCGGACTTACACTTCAAGATATTGATTTGCAGAAAAAAGTGCTGAATATCGACCATCAATTGCAGCGGATTTCAGACAGCACTTACCATATTGAGCCGACCAAGACCAAAGCGGGTACAAGGAAGCTGCCGCTTACCGATGACGTTGTCGAGTGCTTCCGTGCCATAATTGAGGACAGAGAACCTCCAAAACGCGAACGAATAATAGATGGGTACGCGGGATTTCTGTACTACGATAAAAACGGAATGCCGCTGGTCGCAATGCACTGGGAACACCGATTAAAGCATATGGTGAATCGGTACAACGAGATTTACCGCCTGCAAATGCCGAGTATCACTCCGCACGTCTGCCGCCACACCTATTGCAGCAATATGGCGAAATCCGGCATGAACCCGAAAACACTGCAGTACCTTATGGGACACAGCGACATTGGCGTTACGCTGAACACCTACACACATCTAGGACTTGAGGACGCGCAGGACGAACTCGGAAGAATAGCTGAGATTGAAAATGCCCGCAGGGAGATGGATAAGCTTGGTGGGGAGAAAACGCAGGAGATGTTCAAGGTGACGGGATAAAATAGTGATGGGCGTACAGAGATGTACGCCCAATTAATGTTCTGTTTATTAACGCTTAAACCAGTGTCATAAATTATCTGCTGCGCTTTCTGGAGATAATAAGTGCAGCGCCTGCGCCGAGAGCCAGTGCGATTACCGCAGAAACTCCCTCTGCACCAGTATCAGGGCTGCCCTTAGAGGTGTTCTCATCTGAGGAATCCTCCGATGTCTCAGATGAGCGCTTGGTATAATAGAGCGTACCCTCGTCGTTGGTGAGCGCAAGCACCGTGTTTCCGTTTTCGTCTATGGTCAGGGAATACTCAGCCTGTTCAGCCTCGCCTGTGCCAAGGTCGTAAGCGACATAAGTTCCGATACCATCGCCTTTTTCGCCGCTGTCGTACATATAAGTGTTGAAATCGCTGGTTTTCTCGCCGTTCATGAATGTCGCACCGTTACCGCTTCCGTCAATGGTGACATGGTACTCAACGCCTTCGTATTCCTCGCCCCAGCCGCTGAGGTCGCAGTCCCATGTGCCTTCAAGTGCGGACGCCTGCGCAGCCGAAGAATCAGTACGCTCGGAGTAATCCAGATTCTCAAGGCAGAACAGCGCAATGCAATTGTCTATAGTGTGGAGGTCGGCTGCGTCGTCGATTCCTGCGCTGAGCCAGTATGCGTAATTGCCTTTAAGGTAACCCTGAAGCTCCTCAAGGTCGCTTCCGTAGCGGAATTCTATGTGATAGGTTTCAGCCATTGTGTCGTCACGGAAGAAGAAATATGTGAACTCGCCCGCGTCGTCGGTACTCTTGTATACATCGCAAGGGAATGCGACCGGCATTTCAACGCCGCCCCAGTTCAGTACTTCGCCGTCGCCGATATTGTACTGTCCGAGGTACTCGTAGGTGTGAGTGTACTGTGAACCGTCAGTGAGAGTGACAGTGGCTGTCATGTCGCTGTTGAATGTGAACTGAGCTGCGTCATTGATATACCAGCAGTCGAACGCTGCGGCTCCGGTTTCCGCAATATGGTCGACAGCCTCCTGACCGTAAATGTCGGAGCTTATAGAGCCTTTCAAGAAAGCTGCAGTTGCTTCTGCGTTGTCCTCACCCATGACTGCGGCGCAGTATTTGTACCATATGTCGGAGTATTTCTCGTCGAGAATAACATCAAAAAGATTGTCATAGCTTGTGGAGGTTTCCCCTGCAATGTCGGTCCATACGCCGGATCCAGCGGCATCGCCACTTGCAGGACTTTCAGCGGACGCTGCCGCCGAAACCGAGAGAATGGTCCCTGCTGCTATTATTGATGTCATTTTTCTTATAAACTTCATGGTGTATTCCTTTCTTTTTCTGCAAGTATTAGTTTAAGCTAACTCAAATCTGCGGTTGGGTTAGTCTTAACTACCAGCTATTATATCACGCTTTATTAAATTTGTCAAGGGTGGAAAATCCTTTTTTCAACAAAGACACAGGAGAAATGCAGCCGCCTTTCCCCTGTGTACTATTGTTATAAGACCTTGGTATTATCAGGTCTGAGCGGCTCCGTCGACCGAGATGACTGTTCCTGTTACATAGCTTGAAAGGTCGCTTGCAAGGAACAGGAACACATTCGCAACTTCCTCCGGCTCGCCTATGCGCCCGAGCGGGATAGGCGCAGAAATACGCTCGACCATATCGGCGGGAAGCGCGGCGACCATATCTGTCCTTGTTACACCCGGTGCGACAGCATTCACCCGTATTCCACTGCGGCCAAGTTCTCTTGCAAGGCTCTTGGTCATTCCGTTTACGGCGAATTTGCTTGTGGGGTAGCCTACTCCGCTTGGCTGACCGTAAATGCTTACCATTGAACTTGTGTTGATTATGCTGCCTCCGTGTTCTCTCATATGCTCTGCGGCAGCCTTGCAGCCGTTGAACACTGCGGTTACATTAAGGTCCATTATCTTCTTGAACGCTTCGGGGTCGTACTGCGCCAATGGCTCGCGAGCGGATATTCCGGCGTTGTTTACCAGGATATCAAGCTTGCCGAATCTGGCAGCGACCTCATCTACTGCGTTTTTCATTGCTGAATAATCGGTAATGTCAGGAGCCATTCCAATGACCTCCCATGAGGGATTCTCTGTTTTAAGCTCTGTGAGCGCCTTGTCAACGGTTTCCTGACGGCTGCCGAAAAGAGCTACCTTTGCTCCGTTCTGAAGAAACACCTTAACGATGGCGAAGCCTATTCCTCTTGTTCCGCCTGTTACAATGGCTGTTTTTCCTTTAAGCATATAGATTTCCTCCTGTTTTATTAATTGGGTATCGAAAAATACACCCTAATATTATATTATCACCTTGCACAGATTTTGTCAACATCCGGCATGAACCCGAAAACACTGCAGTACCTTATGGGACACAGCGACATCGGTGTTACTCTGAATACTTACACACATCTCGGGCTTGAGGACGCTCAGGACGAACTCGGTCGGATAGCCGAGATTGAAAATGCCCGCAGGGAGATGGATAAGCTTGGTGGGGAGAAAACACAGGAAATGTTCAGAGTGATGGGATAAAATAGTTATGGGCGTACAGAGATGTACGCCCATTTGCCATAAATCCCGGAAATGCTCATGGGTACTATGCAAAATCAAAAATCTGTGTTATAATAAAAGCGTTGATTTTCCCATGCAAAATCCTTAGTAGTAAAACTTCTGATTTTTACTACTATTTGACTACTACACACGTCCGCAATTTGCCGCGATTTGCCGAGTTTCTGTAAAAACAGCAGGAATTATGTAAAATCTGACAGTAGGCAAAATGCGGCAATAAAGCGCATTACAAAGCCTTCTGAAAGGAATTCACCCAATGTATCGTATACTTTTCGTCTGCCACGGCAACATCTGCCGTTCTCCGATGGCGGAGTTCGTATTCCTGGATATGCTGAAGAAGCGTGGGATAACCGGGGTCACGGCGGAATCTGCGGCGACCTCCACAGAGGAGATAGGGAATCCGGTGCATTACGGCACGGCGGCGATACTCCAGCGGCTGGGGATAGACTACTCCGCCAAGCGCGCCCGGCAGATGACCCGGGCGGACGCCGGGAAATTCGACCTGCTGGTGGGAATGGACTCCGCGAATATCCGCAACATGACCCGTATAGCCGGAGAGGAATACGCCCCGAAAATACGCATGCTGCTGGATTTCACCGACCGCCCCGGCGCCATCGCCGACCCCTGGTACACCGGGGAATTCGAAACGACCTGCCGGGACGTGCGCGAGGGCTGCGAGGGACTTATAGACTGGCTTTACAGCGAGGGGATAATTTGAGGAAGCTTGAGAGAATGCACCCGGCGGTGGGATTCCTATACTTGCTGGGGGTGATGGGAATAACCGCCTTCGCCGGAAGCCCGGTCGTGGTACTGGAATCCCTCGCCGGGGCAGCGCTTCTGGCGGCGCTTTCCGGCAGACTCCGGGGGATAGGCTGGACTGTTCCCATTGCATTTACGGCGGCGCTGGCTAACTTTCTGTTCGTGCATAACGGCGCGACTGCGCTGTTCTTTGTCGGGGATATGGCGTTCACCCTGGAAGCGCTTGCCTACGGCGCATTCACCGGAGTCATGCTGTCATCGGTCTGCCTGTGGGGGAATAATGCGGTGCGGTACGTCACCAGCGACAAGTACATCTGGCTGTTCGGCAGGATACTTCCGGCGGCAGGGCTGGTGCTTTCCTGCGCGATAAGATTTATTCCGATGTTCGTGCGGCGCACCCGGGAGTTCATCGCCGTGCAGCGCTGCACTACGGTCCGGGGGTATTTACGGGCGTTTTCCGCTTCGGTGGGATACTCCGCCGAACAGGCGATGGATTCCGCGCTGTCAATGCGCGCCCGGGGCTACGGCACCGCACGGCGCACCAGCTTTTCGCTGTACCGCTTCACCGGAGGGACCGCCGCCGCGCTTGCTGTGACGGTATTCCTGGGCGCAGTGTGCGCCGCGCTGATGATCTCCGGCGCCGGGGCGTTCTGGTTCTATCCGGCGGTGTCCGGAATACGCATGCGGCTGCCGGATATCCTGCTGTACTGCGTATCCGGGGTGTTCTTCCTGCTGCCCTCCGCGGTGGTCTTATGGGAGAACGTGCAGTACGCCCGGGGACTTGGGCTGAATTCTGCCAGGGCAAAGGAGAAATAAATGGACAGGATATGGAACGATATGTACAGCGCGGCGAGAGCCGTGCAGAATGAACGCGCCATTTCGGACTGCGTCGAGGCAGGCGGAGTTGCCGCCGCGGTGCTTTCCGCTTCCGGGAAGATATACACCGGCGTGTGCGTGGACGCCGCCTGCACCCTGGGTATCTGCGCGGAGCGCAGCGCAATATTCAGCATGATAACCGCCGGGGAGCAGGAGATATCCCGGGTCATTGCGATAGGCGGCGACGGAAGCACAGTACCTCCCTGCGGAGCCTGCCGGGAGTTCATGTCGCAGCTCATGCCGGAGAAATTCCGTGGGATAGAGATAATGATGGACTACGGCGCCGACAGGGTAGTTACCCTGGGGGAGCTTACTCCGGATTGGTGGATAAAGTGAAGCAGATAGAAACAGAGCACCTGTCCTTCAGCTACCCCGGCGGAAATTCCGCGCTGAGGGACGTCACGCTGTCAGTGGAGCCGGGGGAATTCGTGACCCTGTGCGGACTTTCCGGCTGCGGAAAGAGCACACTCCTGCGCCTGCTGAAGCCGGGAATACAGCCGCGCGGCGAGGCCGGGGGCAGAATACTCCTGAACGGGAGAGAGCTTCCGAAGGAGCCGGACAGCTATACTTCCTCCGCCCTGGGATTCGTCATGCAGGACCCGGAGGCGCAGACCGTCACGGACAAGGTGTGGCACGAACTGGCGTTCTCCTGCGAGAGCGTGGGATTACCACGGGGCGAGATACGCCGCCGGGTGGGGGAGATGGCGTGCTATTTCGGGCTTGAGGAACTTTTCGGGCGCGATACCTCCACCCTTTCCGGCGGACAGAAGCAGCTGCTGTGCCTTGCCTCCGCCGCGGCGCTCCACCCGGAAATACTGCTGCTGGACGAGCCTGCTTCCCAGCTGGACCCGGTGGCGGCGCAGAATTTCGTGGACGCGGTGCGCCGGCTGAATCACGATTTCGGTATCACAGTGATAGCGGCGGAGCACCGCCTTGAGGAGCTTCTCCCAATATCCGACCGGGTGATAGTACTGGACTGCGGAAGCGTTATTGCGGACTGCCGCCCCTCAATGCTGGCGGAGCGGCTCCCTGCCGGGCACCCGATGGGGCGCGCCCTCACTGCGGCGCAGCGTGTATTCCGGGCGGCGGGCGGAAAGGGACCCTCCCCGGTGTCGGTGCGCGAGGGCAGGCAGGACTCCCTGTGCCGGGAATACATCGCGGCGCACCCGGTTTGCTCCGGCGACCGGACCGTGGAGAAGTCCGCGCAGGAGCCGCTGCTGTCCGTCCGGGAGCTTTACGCCGGCTGGGGCAGGACCGCCCCGGAGGTGCTCCGGGGGACTTCCCTGAGCGTGCGTCCCGGGGAAATCTACGCGGTCATCGGCGGAAACGGCAGCGGCAAATCAACGCTGCTGAAAGCGATTTGCGGCATAGTGAAGCCCACCGGCGGCAGGATAAAACTGCGCCGGGGAGCGAAAACCGCGTACCTGCCGCAGAATCCCTGCATGCTGTTCACCCGGGACGCCGCCGGGGAGGAGGCTCCGCAGGAAATGCTGGCGGAATTCGGGCTGACGGAGCTTTCCGGCAGGGACCCCCTCGACCTCTCCGGCGGTGAGCGGCAGAAGCTGGCGCTGGCAAAGCTGCTGGCGGAGAATCCGGATCTGCTGATGCTTGACGAGCCGACCAAGGGGACTGACGCCGCTTCCCGGGAGGGATTTGCGGCAATGCTACGGGATATCGCGGCGAGGGGCACGGCGGTGCTCCTGGTAACCCACGATACGGAATTCGCAGCCGCCTGCGCGGACACCTGCGGAATGCTGTTCAACGGCGAGATCATCAGCGAGGCTCCTCCGGAGGAGATGTTCCGGCAGAATTACTTCTACACAACCCCAATGTCCAGGCTCTCCCGGGGGATCTGAAAAGATTGATTTATTTTGTGGGCTGAATCTGGAAAAAGTGGTTGAATTCAGATGATGAGTGTGTTATAATAAATTGCAGAGTGTTCTTAGTACAGACAGATGCCTTTCGTACTCGGTACCATTACTCACAACCAAAGGGCAAGGAGCGTAAATGGCGTATATGAATGGAAATCAGCTGATGTCCCGGCTCGGCGCCGAGATATCCAAGGTAATAAAGGGAAAGCAGGAGGCGGTTCAGCTTATTCTGACCGCACTGCTGGCACAGGGGCATGTGCTCATTGAGGACGTGCCCGGCGTGGGTAAGACCACCCTCGCAATGGCGCTTGGCAGGGCAACGGGACTTGCATTCCGGCGCGCGCAGTTCACTCCGGACGTCATGGCGTCGGATATCACCGGCTTCACCATGTTCGACCGGGAGGAGAACCGCTTTGAATACCGCGCAGGACTTGTCATGACGAATATCCTGCTGGCGGACGAGATCAACCGTACCTCCCCGAAAACGCAGTCCGCCCTGCTGGAGGCGATGGAGGAGAAGCGCGTCACCGTTGACGGCGTGGTGCATTCCCTGCCGTCCCCGTTCATGGTTATTGCGACCCAGAACTCCCAGGGTTATGTGGGAACGTTCCCACTGCCGGAGGCTCAGCTTGACCGCTTCATGATAAGGATCAGCATGGGATACCCCAGCGTTGAGGAAGAAACCGGGATACTGCTGGACAGGCTCAGCGCGAATCCCGTGGAAGAGGTGCAGCAGATAATGACCGCCGAGCAGCTCCAGGGCTGTATTGACGAGGTACAGCAGGTCCAGGTGGCGGACAGCGTGTGCAGGTACATCGCGGAGCTTTCCGCGGCGACGAGGGCGCACGGCGGCGTGGAACTCGGCGTGAGTCCCCGGGCGTCGCTGGCAATACTCCAGGCGGCGAGGGCGTTCGCGTACCTCAGCGGCAGGGATTATGTAGTGCCGGAGGATATAGTCCGCCTGATGATCCCGGTGTTCAGCCACAGGATCGTCCTGCGGCAGGAGATGAAGCTCCGCCGTCTGGACATCACGACGGTGCTCCAGGACGTGGTGTCCTCGGTAACTCCGCCGGTAAGGCGCGGAATTTGAGAGGGCGCAGATGAGCAGGAACAGACTGATATACATTACGCTGACGGTGGCGTTCATGGTGTTCTCCGCAGCGTATGAGAGCCGGCTTTCGGCGGTGCTGTTCATCGCGGCGCTCTGCTATCCTGTACTGGCGGCGGTATGCGTGCTGATAAACAGCCGCATGACGGACATCGGATTTGCGGAAGGATCTATGACGGCAGGCGCGCGCCCGAGGATAGTCCGGCAGAAAGGCGAGGCCTACGACCTGTGGATATACGTCCGCAGCCGTTCGGTGTTCCCCTGCGTGCCGGTGGAATTGCAGTGCAATCTCCCGGACAGGGACATGGGGCTGTTCATGCGCAAGCGTATCTACGCCGCAGTGCCGCCCCTGGGCAGGTGCAGGATATCCGTATCCGTCATGCACCGCTACCGTGGAGCGTATACCGCAGAGATAAGCCGGGCTGCGTTCTTTGATCCGCTGCGGATAATCCGTATCAGCCGCCGGGTGGATTCCGAGGCGACGCTGATATTCCTGCCCCGGCGGCTGGACTACGGCGAGCTAATCGCGGAGGCTCCCGGCGAGGAGAGCACGGACCCGGCGCTGCTGCTGAAGGGCGAGCGCGAGGAATTCTCCCACGTCCGGGAATACGTCATCGGCGACATGATGCAGCTGGTGCACTGGAAGCTCACGGCGAAGCTGGACGAGATGATGATAAAGCAGTACGACCAGGCGACGGAGCGGCGCTCCACGATACTCTGCGACTACTGCCCCGACAGCGCGGACACTGGCATGGCGATGAAGCAGGCGGATTCCGTCATCGAAACGGCGATAGCGATCGCGCTTGCGTCGGTGAAGGCAGGGGTAGGCACCCGCGTGGATTTCGGCGCCGTGACGGGGGATTACCGCTGTGATATCCGCGACATGGCGGACTTTGAGAGGTTCTACGACCTGGCGGCGGTAATGCCGCTGAGGTTCGATACGGTGGGAGTTCAGCAGCTCCTGGCGGACGGACAGCAGGGGGCGTCGGTGGTGTTCCTGATAACGGGGCGGCTGAGCGAGGAACTTGTCGCAATGCTGAACGCCGCCGCGGAGAACGCCCGGGGAACGGTGTTCGTGCTGGCGAACGTGAATCCGGGAGTGAATCCGGCGCTTGAGGAGAAGGCAAAGCAGCAGCACTTCGAGTATTTCCCGGTGAGGGAAAAGGAAGCATAAAAAATGGAGGGCAGACCCTCCATTTTTTATTCAGCGTTTCCCATGTCCTATTCAGCGTTTCCCAGCAGTATGTCCGCCGCAAACTCCGCCATGCAGGCGAAATCCGACCTGCCGGAGCGCTCCACCGGGAGCTCCATCGGCTCGCAGACTCCCCGGAGCGTTGTCATTGCACGGTTCAGGGAGAGCGTCACGGTTTCCCCGGCGTCGGAGGTAATGCTGACGGTGTTCATTCCGCACCTGCCGCAGGTTATCAGCTGGATACCCGCCGGACTGCCGGCAGGCAGCGCTCCGGCGTCACCGTCTATTATCAGCCCGGCGGCGCGCTTCAGCTCCGGGAGCTTCCCTCCCAGGAATACCACGGCGCACTCCGGGCAGTTCACCGCCAGGACGGATTCCGCAGCCACCCACGGGATATTCCCGGACAGAGCCATTACTCCGCCTATAGAAAGGACAAATCCAGACATAAAAACGACCCCCGAATTCAGATTCCGGGGGTTATTTTGTGCTGTTCAGAGGGGATTATTCACCGCGGTCCGGCGAATACTTCTCCATTATCCTGACGGCGGTCTTTATTCCGTCCACCGCCGCGGACATGATACCCCCGGCGTAGCCGCAGCCTTCGCCGCAGGGGAACAGATTATCCGCACACGCCGCGAATCCGGATTCGTTCCTGGGGAGCCTTACCGGGGAGCTGCTGCGCGTTTCTATCGCGGTGAGCACGCTGTCGCTGTCGGAGAAGCCGGGAATACGCCGGTCGAAGTAGCGCAGCCCGTTCTTCAGCGGCGTGCTGACGTATTCCGGGAACAGCCTGTTCAGGTCCGCAGGCTCCACCCCGAGGGAATATGTCGGCTCCACCCTGCCCAGGGTGAAGCTGCTCCCCCCGGCGATGAATTCCCGGGTGAGCGCCGCCGGGGCTTTCCCGGAGCGTCCCATCTGGAACGCCTGCTGCTCCAGCCGCTGAATGAATTCCGCGCCGCCCAGCGGACCGCCGCCGAAATCCTCCGGGGAAACCGATACCAGCACGGCGCTGTTGGCGTTCCTGCCGGCACGGTCGAAGTAGCTCATGCCGTTTGTGACAACAGTCCCCGGCTCGCTGGCGGAGGCAACGACGTAGCCCCCGGGGCACATGCAGAAAGTATACACGCCCCTGCCGCCCTCGTGGTAGGACAGCTGGTATTCCGCCGGAGGCAGCGCCGGGTGCCCGGCGTACTTCCCGTAAAGCGCGAGGTCGATGTCCGTCTGGAGGTGCTCAATACGCGCGCCGACGGAAAATGGCTTGGGGACAAGCTCCACGCCGCTTTCGTTCAGCATTCTGAACGTGTCGTGGGCGGAGTGACCCACAGCCAGAGCCAGCGCTCCGCAGGGGAGATCCGCGCCGTTTATGCGGATACTCTCCAGCCTGCCGCCGCGCAGCTCCACGCCCTCCAGCGGCGTGAGGAATCTCACCTCGCCGCCCAGGCTTATCACACGCTGCCGGAGATTCCGGACGACGCTGCGCAGCCGGTCGGTGCCGATGTGGGGCTTCGCCTGGGTGAGTATCTCCTCCGGGGCGCCGAATTCCGCCAGGCGCTCCAGTACCCGGGAGCACAGCGGGTCGTTTATCCGGGTCGTGAGCTTGCCGTCCGAGAATGTCCCGGCGCCGCCCTCGCCGAACTGCACGTTCGAGGAGCGGTCCAGCGCGCCGCCGTGCCAGTAGCCCTCCACCGCGGCGATACGGCGGTCCATGTCCGCACCGCGCTCCAGTACCACCGGCTTATAGCCGAATTCGCACAGCGTGAGGGCACAGAACATTCCTGCCGGACCGAATCCGGCTACATAGATGTCCCCACGGAGCTTCTCGCTGCCGCGCTTCACCATAAGTTCCCCCGGCTCGTACAGGCGTACTTCCGGGCGCTTTTCCGCAATACGCTTTTCGCGCTGCCTGTCCTTCAGCCGGATATACACCGAGTGGACGAAGCACACCTCCCGGCGCGCGTCCACGGAGCTTTTGTACAGCCGCGCTTCCGCAATATCCCCGGACTTCAGCCGGAGCGCCGCCATCGCCCTGGATACTGCGTTCTCCTTAGGCTCGTCCAGTCCGGTCTTTATCTGTGAAATGATTATCGCCATTTATTCCTCTTCTGCTACCGTGCGTGCGCTGACGGTTATTTTGTAGCTTCCCACGGCAAGGCAGTTGCTGCCATCGGAGCCGGTTATTACCACCGTGACGGGGACGTCCTGGGAGCCGTCGTGCAGGGAAACTCCCAGAAGGTTGGCGGTGATGTAGAAGTCGCCGGAAGCAAGTGCGCTCAGCTGCTCTGACGGCCCTATGACGCTCAGCGTGAGTTCCTGTGTGATGATATCGACCTCCATGTTGTCGGGGACGTTCACCACAGTTATGTTGGTCACGGGGAAGTCCAGCTTGCCATAGTCCGCAATATCCCAGGTGACCCGGGCGCTGTTGTATCCGGAGAGGTTCTTGTAGCCCTCGGGCAGCGTTATCGGTATCGTGGAAACGGTCTGGTTCAGTCGGATATCCGCAATGTTCACCGTGCCGATGTTGAGTTCGCTGAGGTTGCTGATACTGTCGTCCGGCGCCGCCACCATAATGCTCTTGGGGGAGATGTCGAAGCCCAGGCTGTCGATATCGAAATACTGCGGAACTCCGGCGAAGGAGAACGTGAGCGGAAGCTCTTTCTGCATATAGATGGGGATATTCACCATGACGCTATCGGCGCTTATCTTCACATCGTCGTTCACCAGTTTGGAGCCGCTGGCGGTGTATATCGTCAGCGGAGTCTGCACCTCGTGGCTCTCGTGTATCTCGCCGTCCAGAGTCGCCTTTGCTTCAATACGGCTTATCTTGTCCAGTACGGAAGCCGAGCCGGTCACGGTGACGGTCGCCGGGGAGGCGGTTATCTCATCGACGTAGTATCCCTCGGGCAGGCTGATATCCGGCGCGTAGGCGGTTATCGGGAATTCCCGGGTGGCAATCTCATCGATGGTGATGGTCACAGCCATCTGCGAGGTTTCCAGAAGCGTGTATTCCACGCCGGTCTTGCTTGATACGCTGACGGGCACGGTGAATGTGCCTGCGGAGCGCACGGAATCCAGGTCGAGGGCGGCGTAGAAATCCTCCGCCTTGAGTGCGGCGATGTCGTAGCGCTTGCCCTCTATGCGGATATCCGTTGTCCCGGAGTAGCTGTCGATTATTTGCAGGTTGTTGCTGATCATGTATTCCGTGGGCTGCACCTGTATCGGTATCCCGGAAATGCTGGTTTCGATGGTCGGGAACACCTGCACGGATACCAGTATCCACACGATGACCGCAAGCACGGTGCTGAGCACGATTATTTTCAGATTGTTCCGGGCAGCCTTGCCCATTCCGCCCACCAGGCTGCGGAAACTGCGCTGATTCCTGGGCTTCTGTTCGCTGTTGTTCTTGTTATCCATGCTGCCTCCTTATTCTGCGCCGGCGCCTGCCTGGGGGCGCTTTGTCCTGCGCTTGCCCTTTGCCTTGGCTTCATCGGGCATCTCATCGCGGAGGATATTTATAAGAGCCTCTTTGGGATTGTATTCATTGTTGAATCTGGTGAGCTGTCCGGCTTTCGCCACGGAGATTATTCCGGTTTCCTCGGAAACGACGATGATCAGCGCGTCGGAATTCTCGCTCATACCGAGAGCCGCGCGGTGCCGCGAGCCGAGGTCGGCGTCAACATACTGCCCCTTGTTGGTTATCGGCAGGAAGCAGCCTGCGGCGTATATCCTGTTGTTGCGTATTATCACCGCGCCGTCGTGCAGCGGAGCCTTGTTGTAGAACAGGTTGCAGAACAGTTCCGGCGACGGGTCGGAGTTTATCACGGTGGACTGCTCGATGATGTTGCCTAGCTTTGTCTGGCGCTCTATGACGATGAGGGCGCCGGTGCGTGTGCGGCTGAGCCTTTCGCAGGCGTCCGCAATTCCCTGAATGCACTTCTCGCGCGCCTGCACGTCGCCGATACCGTTATCCAGCGACTGGACGATGCTGGGGACCTTTGCGGTGCCCACCTTTTCGAGCATCCGGCGCAGCTCCGGCTGGAACACTATCACGACCGCGATAAGTCCCACCTGGAAGAAGTTCTGGAACAGGAAGCTCATTACCTTGAGCTGGCATATCTGCACCAGGAAGAACAGCGCCACAAGCACCATGATACCTTTCAGCAGCTGCTCCGCACGGGTTTCCTGCATGAGTTTTATCACCACGCAGATAAGGACTGCGAGGAGTATCATATCTATTACGTCAAACACAGTTATCGACATAAACACGCGAACCAGGTTGCTGAATACGTCTGATATGTAGCCAAAGAAATCCAAAGCCATACCCCTTTTCGGTTATTTGTTCGTTTCCGCCAACTTATATTATAACAGTATATCGGGTCAAATGCAAGTGTTTTCCACAAAAAAAGTATGGGACTCCGCCGCCAAAATATGCCGCCGTACTTGAAATTTGCCGGGGAATGTGCTATACTGTGTGCAGGGCGGAGAATTCCGCGATAATACGCAGATAAAGGAGTTTACACCATGGATATCAGGGCAAGGATAGACGAGATTGTCAACAGGGTAAAGAGCGACCCGGACATCGCCGCAAAGTTCCAGAAGGACCCGATAAAGACGGTCGAGGGGATCATCGGCGTGGACCTTCCGGACGATGTGATAAAGCAGATCGTTGACGGCGTAAAGACCAAGGTCAACGTTGACGGGCTGAAGGATAAGCTGGGCGGTCTTGGCGGACTCTTCGGCGGAAATAAGTAACAAATCTGACGGCGCTGCCCGTGTTCTGCGGACAGCGCTTCCTGTAATATATAAGGAGCGTAAACATGAAAAGAACTCTCGACTGGGAACAGTACCTTGAAGCCTCCGCCAGAGCGGTTTCGCAGGGCGTCGTGCTGCTTAAGAACGACGGCGCGCTTCCGCTGAAGAAGGGCGGCACCGCGGCGGTATTCGGCAGGATACAGCTGCACTACTACAAGAGCGGCACCGGCAGCGGCGGAATGGTGAACGTGTCCGAGGTCATCGGTATCACCGACGGACTTATCCGCGCAGGATACAGCGTTGACAGGGAACTCCTGGATACCTACACCGCGTGGGACAGCGAGCACCCGTTCAATTACGGCGAGGGCTGGGGCGGCGAGCCGTGGTCCCAGGAGGAAATGCCGCTGACGGACGATATCGTGAATTCCGCGGCGGAGCGCTGCGGCACCGCCATCGTCATCATCGGCAGGACCGCCGGCGAGGAGATGGACAACAAGTTGGAAAAGGGCGCATTCCTGCTCTCCGACCTGGAGGAGGATATGCTGAAGCGCGTCAGCGCCGCATTCCAGAATACCATCGTGCTGCTGAACACCGCCGGACTTATCGACATGGGATTCATGGACAGATACGACATTTCCGCCGTGATGTATGTATGGCAGGGCGGAATGGTCGGCGGCACCGGCACGGCAATGGTGCTCACCGGCGAGGTTTCCCCCAGCGGAAAGCTCCCGGATACCATCGCTTACAGCGTCAGCGACTACCCCTCCGATAAGTACTTCGGCAGCGGCGAGGAGGACCGCTACGGCGAGGATATCTACGTCGGCTACCGCTACTTTGAAACCTTTGCCAGGGACAAGGTGCGCTTCCCATTCGGATTCGGGCTTTCCTACACCACTTTCGGCATGGCTGCGGAGTTCACCTCCGGGGAGGATTCCGTTTCCGCCAACGTCACCGTGACCAACACCGGCAGCGTCCCCGGCCGCGAGGTGGTGCAGATATACTGCGAGGCTCCCCAGGGCAGACTGGGTAAGCCTGCGAGAGTCCTCTGCGGATTCGACAAGACCTGGACGATAAAGCCCGGCGAGAGCGAGCGGCTGACGATAGATATCCCGGTGGAGTCCCTGGCTTCCTACGATGATTCCGGCGCGACCGGGCACCGCTACTGCTGGATACTGGAGGGCGGCACCTACCGCTTCTACGTCGGCGCGGACGTCCGCTCCGCAAGGGAGTGCTTCGCTCTGGATATCCCCGAAACCGTGGTAAGGCAGTGCGATTCCGCCCTCGCTCCCGTGGAGGGATTCCAGAGAATGCGCAACTCCGGCGGCAGCATTGCCTTCGAGGAAGTACCCCTCACCCCCGACCCGGAGCCGCACTCCCACGCGAAGCTCCCGGCGGAGATACCCCAGACCGGCGACCAGGGAATAAAGCTCGCGGACGTGTACTACGGCAGGAACACCCTGGAGGAATTCACCGCACAGCTGACGGACTACGACCTCTCCTGCATAATACGCGGCGAGGGAATGGGCAGCCCGAAGGTCACGGCAGGTACTGCGGCGGCGTTCGGCGGAATTTCCGATGAACTCCGGGCGCTGGGAATTCCCTGCGCGTGCTGCGACGACGGTCCCTCCGGAATGCGCCTGGACTGCGGAACCAAGGCGTTCAGCCTGCCTAACGGCACCTTGCTTGCCTCCACCTTTGACAGGCAGCTTCTGATGGAACTGTTCACGCTGATGGGGCTTGAGATGCACACCAACCAGGTGGACTGTCTGTTGGGTCCGGGTATGAATATCCACCGCCACCCCCTCAACGGGCGCAACTTCGAGTACTTCTCCGAGGACCCGTTCCTGACGGGAAGCCTGGCGGCGGCTCAGCTTGCCGGACTGCACTCCACCGGCGCGGAGGGCACCATCAAGCACTTCTGCGGCAATAACCGCGAGACCCACCGCCACACACTCGACAGCATTATCTCAGAGCGTGCACTGCGCGAGATATACCTCCGCGGATTCGAGATCGCCGTAAAGCAGGGCGAGGCGAAGTCCGTCATGACCACCTACGGAAAGGTGAACGGCGTGTATACCGCCGGAAATTACGACCTGGTGACGAAGATACTGCGCGATGACTGGGGCTTCGACGGATTCGCCATGACCGACTGGTGGGCGGATATCAACCGCCGGAACGCTCCCACCTCCAGAACGGATTTCGCGGCGATGGCTATGGCGCAGAACGACGTCTACATGGTGACCGCGGACGGCGCGCACAACGACGACAATACCCTCAGCAGCCTTGAAAAGGGCGAGCTGACCCGGGGTGAACTCCAGCGAAACGCGATGAATATACTGCGCTTCCTGCTGACCACGCACGTCATGAAGCGCGAGATGGGTATCGACGACTCCACCGAGATCATCAACCGCCCGGCGGACAGCGGCGACGTGGACAGCACGGATATCACGTTCTATCCCATTGACGAGGAGCTGACCCTCGACCTTTCAGAAGTGACCGTTGAAAAGGGCGGAAGCTGCGCATTCGGACTGAACGTTTCCAAGCCCGGAGTCTACACTGCTACCATCACCGCCTCCAGCGAACTTTCGGAGCTGGCGCAGACTTCCGTTACGCTGTTCGCCCTGGGAAGCCCGAGCGGCACCTACACCTTCAACGGCACCGGCGGAAAGCCCGTGGAGATAGCGCGCGACGCGAACTTCCTGTCGAACTTCATGTCCATCAGGCTGTATTTCGGCGGCAGCGGACTGCGCCTGCACAACATCAGATTCGAACTGAAGGAAAGGTGGAACTGACATGGTAAGGCCGATAGTGAAGGATAAATTCCTGCTGAGTCAGAAATCCGCGCCGGCGGACCGCAGCGACCTCCCGACCGCCCAGGACCTTGTGGAAACCATCGCCGCCCACGCCGAGGAGTGCGTGGGAATGGCGGCGAACATGATAGGCGTACTGAAGCGCATTATCGTGTTCCAGGAGTTCAACAGGTATGTCGTCATGATAAATCCTGAGGTAGTATGGGAAAGCCCGGCGACCTACGAAACCAACGAGGGCTGCCTTTGCCACGAGGGCGCTAAGAATGTCACACGGCATGAGGAGATAGAGGTGGAGTTCCTTGACCTGCGCATGAAGAAGTGCCGGGTGAAATACAGCGGTATCACCGCAGAGATAATCCAGCACGAGATGGACCACCTTGAGGGGATACTGATATGAACGGAGCGACCTCGTGCATGTACGTCCACAGGGAGCTGCCATGACGGAGTTTGAATTCGGGGGATTCTCCTGCCGGACGGAAGGCTCCGGCGGCACCCTGGCGCTGCTTTTCAGCGGATTCGACCGGGAGCTGTTTGCGGACGTGGGCGGAATCCTCGCGCAGTCCGGCGGCGGAGTCACCCTGGCGGAATTCGGGGATATCGACTGGGACCGGGACTACTCCCCCTGGGAGGCTGCCGGGACGAACGGGCGCGTGTTCTCCGGCGGCGCAGACCGTCTGGTGGGATTCCTGCCGGATATAGTGCAGGAGCTTTCCCGGCGGTACGGGGAGTTCTCCCGGGTGTACCTGTGCGGATATTCCCTGGGGGGACTGTTCGCGCTGTATTCCGCCGCTGTGTGGGATTTCCCGGCGCTGTGCGGAGCGGCGAGCTGCTCCGGCTCCATGTGGTTCCCGGGGTGGACGGAGTTCCTGAGGGAGCACCCGATTCACGGGGACGTATTCCTGAGCCTTGGCGGAAAGGAAAAGAACTCCCCGGACCCGATGATGGCTTCCGTTGAGGAAAAGACGATGGAGGTAAAGCGCATTGCGGAGCGCACCGCGCGTGTAGTATTCCGGAACGAGCCGGGAGGGCATTTCAGCCGCGTTCCCCAGCGCCTGGCAAGAGCGGTGGAATACCTGGCGGAATGCAAATAAAAGAAGGCGGAGAATCAATTCTCCGCCTCAGACTGTTGAAAAACCTATCAAATTATGCGTAGCATACTAAAAGTTTTCGGTCCAGCCTTTTCCAAAAGGCTGGCGAGTCGAGGGCAGCGCCCTCGTCGCCGTCCGCAGACGGCGAAATTCCTAACGATAATAAAGCGCTAAAGGGGTGTGGGGGAAAACAAGAGTTTTCCCCCACAGTTTCTTTTAAATTCTCTTCCGTATCAACTTTTCGACAAGCTGTATCCTCTATCGTACGGTAGGGGATTTTCCGACGGTTTATGTGCTGCGGTACTGCTTCGGGGTCATGCCGGTGTGCGTCCGGAACAGCTTGCAGAAATACGCGGAACTGCTGAATCCGCACTCCAGGGCGACGGCTTCCACGGTCATGTTGCTGTCGCGCAGCAGCTGCATGGAGCGCTCCACCCGGTATTTCAGCAGGTAGCTCACCGGGGAGGTGTGCAGATAGCTCTGGAAGCACCGCGACGCCTCGCTGCGGCTTATGCTGGCGGAATTCGCGATGTCCTGGAGGGAAACGTCGTCGGCGTAGTGCGCCTGGATAAACCCTATCATCTTCTGCATGCGTATCTGCAGGACGTGCTCGTTCTTCACCGCCGGGGCTAATTCCAGCTCCCCACGGTGCTCGTAAAGCTCCGCCCAGGCAAGGCTGATCTCGCACAGCACCCGTATCTCGAAGCATTCGCGCTCTCCGGGGGCGGAGGTGAAATCCAGAACCGGGGTCTCGCCGTAGCGCCCTATCTCCCCGTACGCCTGGAGCATTGAGAACACGCGGTCCAGCCGGGACAGCACCGAGCGGCTCCAGTCCGTGGTACCGTCCAGCAGGACGTAGGGCAGCTGGGAGTTCAGCGTCAGCGGCATGACGTACTGCATGTTTATCACGCTGTTGACCGGCGCGATGAACTCCGGTTGAAACACTACGTTGGGGCAGTAGCAGGGACCTTCCTCCGCCTGGTTCTCGTAGCTGTGCAGGCAGTTCGCGTTCAGGAATATGCCCTGCCCCTTCTCTAGGGTTATTATATTGTTCCCGGCGTGTATCCGCACCCTGCCGCAGTGCACCACGAAAAATTCAAGGTTCGGGTGCCAGTGCATGGGGACGTTGTTACCGGGGATATGCAGTGAATTCACATAGTATTGTATAGGAAAGCCGGCTTTTCCGTGCTGGACCAGCTCCTGAAAGTTCTCTTTCAATGGCATGTGGAATTCTTCCATCTCATGTCCTCCTGTCCGATTTCGATAAAATCCCTTTGGGAATATTATAATATAAATCGGGAATATTGTCAATTGTTCAAAACGATTATAGATAATATAATAATATCATACAGAAAAGACAAAAATATTTGTTAATATTCGCCAAAGATAACGATTACATGTTGTGAGAAATGCCAAGGTAAATTAAGTAATTAACTTGTGTAACAGCTCGCAAACGGCTTTGTAATGCGGATCCCACAGGTCCGGCATTTAACTCGCCGCGACTGCGGTCCGGAGTTACAGCCCGGCATATTTCACAAATATTTCAGAAAAGGGAGAACCAAATGCCAGCTTTCAGAATAATTCTCGCATGCACGCTCGCTGCGGCTGCCGTCCTGGGGATGACCGCGTGCGACGATGAAGCGCCTGTGGCTTCTGGCGGTTCTGCGGCGTCCAACTCGGCTCCTGCCGCTGCCGCAACTACCAGCACGCAGGCTTCCACTACCGCAGACCCTGACGCAGGTCTTGAACTGACCGACAAGGAGAACAAGGTCATCGACACCTCCGCATGCCCGCCCTCCGGACATGCCGGAAAACTCAGATATCTCGGATTCTACGATATCACCAAGGACCAGAAGGGCACGGAGCAGTGCCTGATCTTCCAGTCCGACCTGTACGGCGGCAGCTTTGAATACATAAGCACGCCGTCCGGCTCCGCTTATTACGACAAGCTCGCGAACCTGATCGCCAGCGACGACTCCCCGGATATCGTCACCAAGGACGCAATGCTCCTCCCGGGAAACGTAAGCAAGAACCTCTTTGAGCCGCTGGACGGAAAGATCGACCTCACCGCTCCCCAGTGGAAGGATATCAGCAGTATCGTTGAGCAGTTCTCCTGGAAGGGCGTGCACTACTACTTCCCCCACAGGACGACCACGAAATACGCCCTGAACTACAGCAAGAAGACCATCGAGGAGAACGACCTCACCGACCCCTATGAGCTGTACGCGAACGGCGAGTGGACCTGGGAAGCATGGCGCAACATGATGATCGATTTCTGCAACAAGGACGACAAGCATGTTGGCTTCTACACCACCAATAATACTATAACGAGTTTCATCGCCACCACCGGTACCACGATGATCGACGTTCAGCCGGACGGAACGATAACCAACAACCTCCTGTCCGCTGAGGTGTCCCGGGCTATGACGTTCCTTGAGGAACTCTGCCGCGACGGGCTTACATACGACAAATCCTACGGCGACTGGGTATCTCCCCAGGTGTTCTCGACAGCGTGCAACAATATCCTGTTCACCTGCACAGAGCCCGAGTGGACCTACATCGCAGCCACCGAGAACCTCCAGAACAAGGAGGGCGTGGACAACGACATCTTCGGAGAGGTTTCCGAGTTCTCGTTCGTGCCGTTCCCGAGAGATTCCATGGCGGACGCTTACTACACTGAGTTCGACACGTTCGGGTACCTGGTGCCCAAGGGCGCAAAGAATATCGACGGCGCCGTGGAGTTCATAAACCTCAACAGAATGTACGACGTAGATCCCGATATCCAGGCGAAGGTGCGCGAGGATCATGTCAATCCCACCAAGATCTACTTCGAGAAGGGCAAGTACGCCGGCTCCGAGAAGTGGCAGATGACCTGGGGCGAGCATGAATACGACCTCTGGCGCGAGATGTGCGACCCTGCGAACTTCACATTCATCATGGAGGACGCCGAGGGCTTCTCAGTGGATTTCACCGACAAGATCGGTCAGCTGCTGATGGGCGTTGTTGAGCGGAGCGAATCCTGGGCAAAGACCAGCGCAGAATTCTCGCCGATCGCCGACGGTGTCATCTCAGAGTTCAAGTAAAGGTAATTTCTGACATGTTCAGATATTATATATTATTCATTTCAGAATTCATTTAAGGAGGAACTTAAAAATGAATAAATCCAAAAGACTTCTCGCATGCGCTCTTGCCGTAACAATGGCTTTCGGTATGACCGCATGTGAAGATGAGGCGGCAGTGAATCCGTCCGGGGCTTCCCAGGCAAGCAACGTTCAGCCCAATCAGCCCGGCGCGGTTACAACAGCTACATCTGCTTCCACCACTACAGATCCTAATGACGCACTCGACATGACCGACAAGAAGGAAAAGACCTTTGATACTTCCCTGTATCAGCCCTCCGGCAATGCAGGAACAGTTAAATTCTGCGCTTTCTATGATATCCAGGGCGACCAGAAGGGTACTGAACAGTGCATGATCTTCAACTCTGACCTGTTCGGCGGCAACATCGAGTACATATCCACTCCGTCCACCACAGACGCGCTGCTCGAAAAGCTCTCCAACCTTATTGCTTCCGACGATTCGCCCGACCTGGTTGAAAAAACGGCGATGCGTTACCCCGGCAACATCTCCAAAAACATGTTTGAGGCTCTCGACGGAAAGATCGACATTGATTCCCCGCTGTGGAGCGACATGAAGGAAATCGCTGAGTCCTACGCATGGAACAACAAGCACTACTACTATCCGCACCGCATCACCACCTCCTTCTCGCTGAACTACAGCAAAAAGACCATCGAGGAGAACGACCTGCCCGATCCTTATGAGTTGTACAAGAACGGCGAGTGGACATGGGACGCATGGCGCGATATGATGACCAAGTTCTGCGACAAGGACGAAAACAACATAGGCTTCTATGGTACTGATACCACTGTTGACGCGTTTATCCTCACCACAGGCACTTCACTCATTGATACACAGCCCAACGGCTCCATCACAAACAACCTGGCTAACCCGAACGTAACAAGAGCAATGCAGTTCATCGAGGGTCTATGCCGTGACGGTGTTTCCTACGGCAAGGAACTCGGCGACTGGGTACCTCCGGAGACTTTCGCAACTGAGTGCGACAGACTTCTGTTCCTCTGCATGGAGCCTGAGTGGACCTACATTGCTGCTACCGAGCAGCTCCAGAACCCCAAGGGCGTAGACAACGACATCTTCGACACCGTTTCTGAGTTCGCATTCGTTCCGTTCCCTAGAGACCCGCAGGCTGACGCTTACTACCAGGGCTACGACACATTCGGCTTCCTGGTACCCAAGGGCGCAAAGAACATGGACGGCGCTCTCGAGTTCATCAACCTTTTCAGAGCTTATGATGTTGACCCCGTTATCCAGGCTCAGGTAAAGAACGACCACATTAAGCCCGAGAAGATCTACTTCGAGAAGGGTTCCAACGAGGGCAAGGAAAAGTGGCAGATCACATGGGGCGAGCAGGAATACGACCTCTGGAGAGAAATGTGCGACCCCGCAAACTTCTCCTTCATCAACGAGGACGCTTACGGCTTCACCTCCGACCTCCAGTCTCAGCTTGCTACCGTAGTTATGGATGTTGTGGAGAATGGCTCTTCCTGGACTCAGACCTCTGCTGAGATATCTCCTGTTGTTGATTCGGTAATCTCTGAATACGCACTCAGCTGAGATCGCTGAAACTGAATAATGCTGGCTCCCCCACTTATGTGGGGGAGCTTCGTTATTCGGCATAGAAAAAAACTCCCTGCCGCCAAGGGCAGGGAGCTGTATTGGTTCCGGAATATCACACGATCTCGCTGTTGGGCTCGCCGCTGGTGACGATCCCCTTGTCGGCGTCGATGGTGACTGCGGTGCCGGAGCGGAGTATCTGCGTCGCATTGGAGGCTCCCACGATCACCGGGATATCCAGCGTCTTTCCGACGATGGCTGCATGGCTGTCGTCGCCGCGCTCCTCGGTGATTATTCCCTTGGCGGTCTTGAGCAGGGGGAGTATTGCGTTGCTGGTGCGCGGAATTACGAGAATCTCGCCGGAATTGAACTGCTTCTGCGCTTCCTCCTCATTCTTGCATACGCACGCGGTGGCGGTCACGGAACCTCCGGTCGCACCCGTGCCGGTAACGAGAACATCGCCGACGATGTGCACCTTCATGAGGTTGGTCGTGCCGGATACGCCCAGGGGAACGCCGGCGGTGATGACTACCAGGTCGCCGTTGTGCAGGAGTCCGGCTTCCACTGCCTTCTGGACTGCGTGGTGGATAAGGTCATCGGTGGAGGTCATGCGCTCCTCCGCCATCAGCGGAATTACGCCCCAGGAAAGCGCTTGCTGGCGCAGCGTGGTTTCGCTGGTGGTGCAGGAGATTATCGGGCACTCCGGGCGGTAGCGTGAGAGCATACGGGCAGTGGTGCCGGTCTTGGTGACGGTGATTATCGCAGTCGCGCCGAGATCCATTGCAGCCGATACGGTCGCATGGGAGATCGCGGTGGATACGTTTACCACGTCCGGATTCTCCAGCTTGTAGAAGCGCTTCTTGTAGTCGATCGCCTTCTCGGTGGTTTCCGCAATGAGCGCCATGGTGCGGACTGCTTCAACAGGGTGGAGTCCTGCCGCGGTTTCGCCGGAGAGCATGATGGCGCTGGTTCCGTCGTAGATGGCGTTGGCAACGTCGGTGGTTTCCGCACGGGTGGGGCGCGGATTCTTGATCATGGACTCCAGCATCTGGGTGGCGGTAATTACCTGCTTGTTGGCATTGTAGCCCTTCTTTATCAGCATTTTCTGGAGCTGCGGAATCTCCTCAAACGGTATTTCTACGCCCATGTCGCCGCGGGCAACCATGATACCGTCGGCAACATGAAGGATAGAGTCGATGTTGCGCACGCCGTCGCCGCTTTCAATCTTTGCGATGATGCGGATATCCGGGCGGCCTTCCTCCTCAAGTATCTTACGGACGGCGAGGATATCCTCGGCGCAGGTGACGAAGCTTGCGGCAACGAAGTCGAAGTTTTCCTGGGCGGCAAAGCGGATATCGCTCTCGTCCACCTCGCTGATGTAGGGCATAGAGAGTTTCACGCCGGGGACGTTCACGCCCTTGTTGTCGGAGAGCACGCCGCCGTTGAGTACGGAGCAGAGAATATCGGAGGTGCCGTCGCCGTTGTCCCTGATCTCGGTGCAGCGGAGGATTATATTGCCGTCGTCGATAAGTATACGGGTGCCTGCGGCGATATCCCCGGGCAGTCCCTTGTAGCTTACGGAAGCACGCTCAGCGGTGCCCTCCTCCTCGCGAGTGGTGAGGGTGAATGTGTCACCGGTCTTTATCTCGGGCTTTGCGCCGCCCTTGAACTTGCGCAGCCTTACCTCAGGACCCTTGGTGTCCAGCAGGGTGGCCACGGGCTGGCCTGCCTCCCTGGCAATGCGTATTACGCGGTCGTGATCGATCTTGTGGCTCTCGTGAGTCCCGTGGGAAAAGTTCTGACGGGCAACGTTCATGCCGTTGTCGATGAGCGCACGCAGGATCTTGTCGTCCTTTGTCGCAGGTCCCAGGGTGCATACGATCTTGGTTCTTCTCATAGTTGTACACTCCGATCTTTTTATATAGGGTCAGCACATTGTGCCGGTATGGGCGAATAATGGTATTCTTGATTATTATACCATTTTTCGGGAAATAAATCAAGAGCGTTATATTAAAAATCTGAAAAGCTATTGTTAAATCTGTGTAAAATCCGCTGTGCCATAGTATTATGAACAAAAAGGACACCGTGTTTTTATCAGATTTTCACATAGTGCACTTGAAGAATTCACTATTCCCCTGTAAAATATGTATTGTAAAGCAGAGATGAAATAAATCGGGACACAGCAAAGCCGCTTTACATTTATTCGCTAACCGCACCTTTTCATATAATTACCAACCAAACCAGCATCAGACCCCTGTGAGAGATCACAGGGGTTTGATGTTTATACGGAACCATAAAGAAAACCGCCGGGCATTTTGCCAGGCGGTTTTATCTGTTAATCCGGAAGAATATATTTCTTGGAGTAGTCGTTGAACTCGTCCATAAACTCGGAACGATCCAGCTTCTTCAGCTCGTTCATGTACTCGTGCGTGTCCATACTGTTGTCGTTGATCTGAATGAGGTAGACAGCGATGTTGGAGCAGTGGTCGGATACCCTCTCGAAATTCGTCAGCAGATCCTGGAGGATAAATCCAAGCTCGATGGTGCACTTTCCGGAGCGCAGACGCTCGATGTGTCTGGATTTCAGCTCGTTGCGCAGCTGGTCGATAACGTCCTCAAGGGGCTCGACGCACTTCGCAAGGTTCACGTCCGCCTTGATGAAGGAATTGATCGACATGTCCAGTATCTCGCTGACAGCCTTTATCATCACCTTCAGCTCCCTGAGAGCCTGGTCGGAGAACTTTATCTTCTTGGTGTGCATTTCCCCGGCAGCTTCAATTATGTTCACCGCGTGGTCGGAGATACGCTCCAGGTCGCCTATGGTGTGCAGCATCATGGATACGATCTTGCTGTCCGTTTCGGAGAGATCCTTGGAGCTTATTTTCAGAATATAGGAGCCTATCTTGTCCTCGTACAGGTCGATGGAATTCTCGTTGTCGATGACCTCGTTGCACTTCTTCTGGTCGTATTCCATCACCACTTCAAGCGATGTACGCAGTGTTTCCATGGTAAGCTCCGCCATGCGAATGCTTACGTTGCGGCACTGCTCAATGGCAACGGAGGGAGTCTTGAGCAGACGCTCGTCCAGCATGGGAGCGTCCTGCTTCTTCTCGCCGGGCTTGTCCCGGACTGTAAGACAGGCGAGCCTTTCCAGCTGCTTTGTGAAAGGCAGGAAAAGCGCCGTGGTCAGTACGTTGAAGCCGGTGTGGATAACCGCGATCCCGACAGCATTTAGGGAATCCTGCATAAACGGGAGGTCAATGAACGCATTGATGAGGTAGAACACCGACAGGAACAGCACCGTGCCGATAACGTTGAAGTAGAGGTGCACCACCGCGACTCGCTTCGCAGGCTTGTTGGCGCCGATTGAGGAAATGAGCGCGGTCACGCAGGAGCCGATATTCTGCCCCAGCAGAAGCGGCAGCGCAATGGCGTATGTGACCTTTCCGGTGGAGATCGCGATGGACTGGAGGATACCGATGGACGCGGAGGAGGACTGCAGCACGGCAGTCAGCACGGCGCCGGCGATAACGCCCAGTATCGGATTGGAGAACATCATCAGGATATTGCAGAAGGTTTCGTTCTGCTCAAGTCCTGCGGTCGCGGAGGACATGGCGTTCATGCCGAACATCAGCACCGCGAATCCGGCGAGTATCGTACCGATGGTCTTTTTCCGGTCGGATTTCGTGAACATTATCAGTATCACGCCGATGACCGCGAGTATAGGTGTGAATGTCGTGGGCTTCAGGAGGTTCAGGACGCTGAATCCCTCGGAGCCGTCGATGGACTGAAGGCTCAGCAGCCAGCTGGTCGCGGTGGTGCCTATGTTAGCACCCATGATAACTCCGATCGCCTGTGAAAGCTTCATCAGCCCGGAGTTCACGAATCCGATTATCATTACGGTCGTGGCGGCGGAGGACTGGATAACCGCTGTGATTATCGCGCCCAGCACCACGCCCTTGATGGGTCTTGAGGTCGCCTTTTCAAGCCAGTGTTCGAGTTTTCCGCCGGCGAGTTTCTCCAGGGCGGCGCTGAGGGTGTGCATTCCGAAAAGGAACAGAGCGATACCACCCAGCAGGTTCAGTACATCATAGACACTCATTTCAATTCTCCCGTGATCAACGATCTTTCTTTATCGTCTGGATTTAACATTGTTTTTTCCCATACAACATAATTATACATGATTTTTCTGAAATTGTACAGTGGTTTATCGAAATTTTAATATATTTTTGTTTTTTTGTTGATAAAGCACAAATCTGCCCGGGAGTATTGAGCGGATATTTCTTAATGCAGGAAACGATGGCAGAATAATTGGAAATATTCTGGCTAAACTATAACCGAGCCGGGACAGGATGTTCCCAGAGATCTGAAAATTCTGACCTGAAAAGAAAGGAAATATCATCATGAAAAAAGACAGGAACAAGAAATCGCTCAACACCAAGGCGTTCGCGGCGGCTGCAATACTCGGGGCGGCGGCTATCGCGGCTGCTTCCTACGCGGCGTATAACCGCGCCATGAGCGGACTTACTCCCACCACCAGTACCACCAGCCAGAATACATGGGTGTTCAGCGCTCCGGAGGATACGCCCGTGGACGTGCCGCAATCCGGGGTGGAGCGCGAGGAGAGCAGCGTTCCCGAGGTTTCCGGAGTTTCTGAGGCAGAAGCTGCGGAGATCGTCACCGAGGAGGCTGAGGAAGTCAACAAGCCCGTGAAATCCGAAGCACGGAACATCATGCCGGTGGAGGGCGAGGTTTCCCACCCGTTCAGCAACGGGGAGCTGGTGAAATCCGAAACGCTGGGGGTATGGAAGACCCATGACGGCTGCGATATACTCTGTCCGCTGGGTACTGACGTGCGCTCCATGTCCGCAGGCACCGTCACCGAGATCAAGGACGATCCCCTGTGGGGAATTGTGGTCGTTATCGAGCAGGACAACGGGCTGACCGTGGAATACTGCGGACTGTCGAAGGAGCTTGAGATCAAGACCGGGCAGCAGGTGAGCGAGGGCGAGATCATAGGCAAGACCTCCGACACATGCCAGGTGGAAATCGTCCAGCAGCCGCACCTCCATCTCGGGGTGAAGCAGGGCGGCAAGTGGATCGACCCGATGTCCGTTATCGGCGGTTGACAATTCAGCGCAAATACCTTATAATAATGGTGCACTCAGATGTGCACCATTTTTTTTCGGAAATGAGGACTGCGGTAATGAAGCTTGTGATACAGCGCTGCGAGAGCGCTTCGGTGAGCGTTGACGGAAAGATCGTCGGACAGATAGGTCAGGGATTCCTGGTGCTGCTCGGTATCGGACAGGAGGATACTGAAACGGACTGCGACCGCCTGGCGGCTAAGATGATCGGGCTGCGGATATTCTCGGACGAGAACGGAAAGACCAACCTCTCCCTGAAGGACGTCGGAGGTTCGCTGCTGGTGATCTCGCAGTTCACGCTGTACGCCGACACCCGGAAGGGGCACCGCCCGAACTTTCTCATGGCGAAGGAGCCGGTGGAGGCAGAGCGCCTTTACAGGTACTTCGTGGAGGTCTGCCGGAAGTCCGTGCCGGAAGTGCAGACCGGAGAATTCGGCGCCGATATGAAGGTCAGCCTGGTGAACGACGGTCCGTTCACGATCATTCTGGAATAAAACGATCCCCCTGCGTGAATCATTCTCCGCAGGGGGATATTCATGCTCCGGCTATCTTCCCGTCCGCTATCCGGATAAGGCGCTCGGCGTGCCGGGCGGCGTTCTCGTCGTGGGTTATCATGACGATGGTCTTTCCGCACAGGTGGAGCGCTTCAAGTATCTCGCAGATTATGCGCCCGGAGCGGCTGTCCAGGTTTCCGCAGGGCTCGTCCGCCAGTATCAGCGACGGGCGCGCCGCTATCGCCCGTGCTATCGCGGTGCGCTGCTGCTGTCCTCCGCTCATCTCGCTGGGACGGTGGTCGGCGCGCTCCGCAAGACCTACCTGCTCCAGTGCTTCCAGGGCGGCTTCGCGGCGCTGCTTCCGGGGGACTCCCCGGTACATCAGCGGAAGCTCTACGTTTTCCCGGGCGGTCAGGGTCGGTATCAGATTGAAGCTCTGGAACACGAATCCTATCCGGCTGCCGCGGATTCGGCTCAGCTGGCTGTCGTCCATCTTCGGGACCTCCTCCCCGTCCAGGATATAGCTCCCGGAGGTCGGGGAATCAAGGCAGCCAAGTATGTTCATCAGCGTGGATTTCCCACTGCCGCTGGCTCCGCATATCGTGACGTACTCCCCGTCCGCGATGTCAAGGCTCACTCCGTCAAGCGCCTTTACGGTGATCCCTCCCACCGTGTAGTACCGGCGCAGGTCTACTGCTTTTATCGGCATGTGCATTCCTCCTCTGGAGATATTCTGCACATATCAGGTGGGATTATACGCCGGGTTTTTCCTGCCGCCCGTCGGGGTGCACCCGGAACAGCTTTGCGGCGTGCGGCTCCTTCAGCAGGAATATCGTGCCAAGTACCGTGAACGCGAATTCCGGCAGCATGTACGCGCTGTTGTATGCGAGGGAATACAGCACCAGGTTCCATTCCTCCGGCGCCCAGCTGGCGAAGAATATCGTTCCGCTGATGAAGTGGCTGACCAGCCGCAGGAATACCGCCAGCGCGATACCGGCGATGTATCCGGGCACGCCGTGCTTCCGGAATATGCCGGCAAATCCCAGGGCGGTGAACGCCAGGAGGTAGTCAAAGAGGATACAGCCTGTCAGGGCAGCCGGGGTGAGTCCCCAGCCGGCGACCTCGCCTATCCCAAGCGCCAGCTGCGTGAGGGAATATGCAAACGCGCACAGGAATCCCCAGCGGCAGCCGAACATTATCGACAGCAGGCAGACGGGAAGCATGCTGAACAGCGTGACGGAACCTCCCAGTGGCATGTGGAATATAGTGACAAGGCTGAGCACGGCGGAGAGTGCGATCATCACGGCGCTCAGCGTGAGTTTCTGGACTCTGGTGTTATTCATTCAGATTTCTCCCTTCATACCGGAGATTATACCATAAAATCGTGCATTTGTCTACTCTATTATATGAGTTTGACTGTAAATTTTTTCGTTTACGCCCGATTTAACGTCGTTTCTGCTAATCGTTGGTAGAAAATATAAGTGTGAATGCCACTTTTTTTCTACCATTTTTTCTACCAAAATCACACGTTTTTTGATTTCTTTTTCTTGATTCCAATTTCGTTGATTATATTTTATAATGTTGACATCTGCGATTCTCCCGTACCTTCGGGACTATCGCTTTTCTTTTTTCTACCACCGGTCTTTTTGGGCGGTGTTTTACTTGCTGCCTTTGACGTTGACTTTCTTCTTGTGGCCTTTTTCTTTTCGGCAGGCTTTTCAGCTTCAGGTTTATCCTCTGACTTACCGCCGAGAACCCTTGCGATCGTTTCAGCCGAATTGACCTTTGCATTGTATTCCAAATGGCTATAAAGATTCGCTGTGATAGTAAAATTGCTATGTCCGAGCCATTCCTGAATAGCCTTCATCGGAACATCATGAGCAAGAAGCAAGCTCGCACAGGAATGACGGAGGTCATGGAAACGCAGATGCTTCAAACCATTTCGGGTAATGACGTAATGGAAGTGCTGTGTCACATACCCCGGCGAGAGCATATTGCCGTAGTTGTCACGACAGATAAATCCGTCGAACTCCTTGTTGTAGCTCTTTCCGCAAGCCTTTTTGAACTTGACTTCCGTTTTCTTCTTTTCAAGAAGCATTTCCTCAATGTGAGGAATCAGCGGAAGAGTTCTTCTTGTGGAATTGGTTTTCAGCCTGGTCTCTACAAAGATCTTCATCTCACCGTTTTCGTCGTAGTCACTTACGATCTTACGCTGGATCGTGATAGTCTTGTTCTTGAAGTCGATTGCATCCCACCTCAGACCAAGTATCTCGCATCTTCTAAGACCATAATATGCTGCAATGTTCACTACAAGTTCCAGTTTGTCGCCCTTGAAAACCTCAAACAGTTCATTCAGCTCATCAGCATTGTAGAAGGTAGCTTCGTGCCTGTCAGCTCTCGGTACTACCAACTTGTCCATAGGGTGCTTTGGTATCAGTTCCATTTTTACAGCGTAGGCGAATGCGGAATGCAATGCCAGATAATACTGCTTTGCGGTACTGCCCTTGCAGCCACTATCCAGTTTGTAGTTGAGATAGTTCTGAATGTGGTTATGATTGACCTGTCCAAGTGTGAGATTCGGATAGTTTTCGTTAATGTACTCCATGTATCTCTTGCTAACCCTGCGGTAACAAAGGTGTGTGGTACGAGCTACATTCGGTTTGATGTATGTCAGCCACTCGGAAAAGAAATCATCGAGCAACATATTTGAAGTGGTTTCATCGCTCATCACAGCATACGGCACAGCGTTTGCAGACTTGACAGCGATCTCACCCGATGAAATGCTCTTATCGAACTCCGCAACAATAGCATCGACTGCTTCTTTCAGAGCTTTCTTTGAACACCTCTCAGGCAATTCCGTGTTTACCCACTTACGCTTACGCTTTCCGCTGTGATCTTTATAGTCAAAGACAACATAATGCTTTCCGTTCTTCACGGAAGTAATGTATTTGTAAGGCAGACTTGCTTTCATTTCTAATATCCTCCTTTGAGTTGAAAGCGGTAGAAGTCTGCTGTTGACTACTCTATTATAGCGCGTAACCAAATATAATGCAATACGATCAGACCGCTTTTTCCTTTTTTCGGCGCTTTACACTGGGGAATTCTCCGATTTTTGTAAACTTTTTTCCTTTAGCTCAATCACAGAGGATTTTGTCACTCTGACGATGCGTCCCAAGTCAAGCCTTGTGAGCTTTCCCTGCTTTACTAATAGGTATGCGTAGTTACGGCTGACACCGAGCATTTCGCATACTTGTGGTATCGTAACCACATCAGGATATTTCCTGAACATCTGTCTAACGGATTTTTTCGGCATAACGCTCCTCCTATCTCTCAGGAAGAAGAAAAAGAAAACAAATAGCGTTGATGTTTCATATTCAGTTTTCAAGATACTGAGCCGACCTTATCGGACGGCGTACATCGTCTGTCGGTTATTTTTATGTCCAAAGATTGATGTACTGTTGGCAGCTCCTACTCAGAGAAGTAGAAGCTCCCGACGGCACATCGACCGTCGTTCAAAACAAGGAGGTGTGTGTGAAGCACCATAGGCAGTACCCGATGAACGGATACTCCCGACAGCGTTTCAGCTATCGTCCTGTTCGATAAGGGGCAGGATACCCTCTTTCTTTAACTGGTAATAGATGAATATGCGGCCCTGCTGCGTCCAATATGAATGGACTTTGGCAGTAGGATCACCATTCTTATCGTAAACAGTGTGTGTCTTTGACTTCATATATCCTCTGTCAGCATACTTCTGATACAGAAGCCATATCTGCCCCTGCTTATACTGTATGCCGTGCTCATGAAGCCACTTGTTCAGCCATATCGCAGACTTGCCGTAGTCCTTTGCGATAGTGCTTATGGTCATAAGCCCTTCGGATTGTAGCACCATATCACAGTAATCGGCTTTCGGTTTCATGACCTCGATTTGCTTTGCCTGAACAGCAGTTGTTTCGATTAGATTATTATTCTGCTGATTTGCAAGCTCCAGTTTCTGGTCAGCGATCTGTAACGCTCTCGCCATGACAGCATCGGGACTGTTCCATTGCTTTTCAAGGTTCAGGAAATATTCACGGCAACGCTTGCCGATCTCGGTACGCTGTATCATACAGAGCTGCTTTGCCATATCAATAGTCAGGTTATGGTCAATCTGTTTCTGCGGCATAGCTCTGCCATCTTCACGGAATACATTTTTGAACACCGTGAAAAAGTCCGTATTTTCACGGAATCCGTAATCACGCATCCGGTCAAACCATAATGCATAGTGTGTTTTGATCTGAAGCACTTTGTGAAGCTCCCGTCCGCTTACGGTGCGCAGATCGTTGTTATATCTCACAGCTATTGAAATCTCATTCATATGTAACACCCTCTCTCTTTCTTGTCGGTGTTTTTGTGTTTGAAAAGAACCCCTGCTATTGTCGGGAACGGAATCCCGTCCCCGACACAGGAGCGACAGCGTATGGCTGTCTATTTGAAAATAGGAGAAATGGAACTGTCGCATTCAGAGATGTTTTTGGCAGAACCCAAGCCGTCAGCTCAGGCTCTCCCGACAGCATCTCTGCTGTCTTAGTGAAAGGAGTTTCGATATATCATCGAAAAATGAAAGAAAAAAGCGAACCTTCGGAAACGGCACAGCCTGAAAATGGACAAAAAAGCCGCGCCGTTCCCTCAGCTCTATATAACCTTCAACAAGAAGGAGGATCGTGAGAAATACTGTGTCCGCTTCGCACCAGCGGAATGAACCCCTTCACCTTACTACCGTGAAAATCGAAAAAGTGGGAAAGAATTTCATGATTTTTTTGCTTCAAAAAGAAAAAATCGGCATTTTGCACAAAAGCAACTATTTGTTTTCGTGCATGATGATATACTCTTTCAGCTTTTCCTTTGCAAGCCTGAGCCGATACCTCACCTTATCTTTTGTAATGCCATACTTGCTGGCGAGATACATCAGAGTCACCTTGCTCGTGCCATAAAAATAGTCCTTAATAAGCTCATATCCCTCCGGAAACTCTGCTTTGAGCATCTCCATTGCGATAGGCAGGAAATCAAGCCGAGCCTGAAACATCGCTTCTTTTTCGGCTGCTATTTCGTTTACGGGAAGTGTAGAAGGATCAGCTAGAACTGTTTCGATCTCTTTATAATCCACGGAAAACGCACGGAAGTCAGCTTCTTTTTCCTCAAGCCACATTTCCTGGCGTCTGAGCTTGTTATATTCCTTTTCGATATGTTGCGGCACGTCATCTCCAAAGTGTGTATAGAAAAATCTCCCCATTACTTGCCGTCCTCCATATCAGATGTCAGGTTCGTAAGAGGTTTCATACCGAGCTTCTTCATGCGAGCATTATAAGCTGTAAGGGTATAGCTCTCGTTGTAGGCACAGCCGTTCAGGTAGTCAGTGAGGATATAGTCAGCCTGGCTCTTGAAGCCGTATGTGCCGGGGATCAGATTATCGCTTTTGAAGAAAAGGTGTCTCTGCCTGAATGGGTGAAGTCTGAGAGCGATACATACTGCACACAGATACCGCTGCCGTATTGTTCTCTCATTTTTCAGGTAACGGGAGATCGTACACTGGCTTATACCCGTCATTCTTGCAAACATATCCTGAGTGATACTGTACTCGTTCAGATAACGTGCAAGTGCATCACCAAAGGTGTCTGCATCCTGAAGAAGCCTATTGTCCGTCCCAAATATGTAGATGGCATAGCTTTGGGGTTCTTCTATTTCAGTGAACAGCGGAATCCGAGGAATCTGAATAATAGTTTTCATAAAAATCTCCGTCCTTTCCGTCGGACGGAGAAGCGCAAATGAACACAGTAATCCTGTCATTCGGTTCTTGACCGTCCGACAATCAAACATTACTCGTTCATTTGACTGTTCATTATTCAGTTGTCCATACAGTGATCGAGTAACCCTATTGCGCATTAGGTTCACTGTATGGAGCAGAGTCCTCATATCGGACTGCTTACTCACATAATTATAAACCAAACAGCGCGAAAAAGCCAGATAACAACCGTTTCCGAACGGAATAATCGTTATCGTTCAAAACACCGTATTTCCGCATTTATGTGATACCGCCTTTGTGATACACTCCTTTCTGAGAATGATACTTTTTATCAGTAGACAAGCAATAAAGCATCTGATTATGTATTATTCCAAAAGGAATAATTTTCACAGAACTTTCATTTTACAAGGCAATATTTCATCATTCTATCACATTTTGGCATAGAAAAAACGGTCTGATCTGCTCAGACCGCCTTTAAGCTGTATGCTATGGGCATACTTACTCAGCATTTGTTACAGCAAAGAAGAAATCCGCAAGGCAATCATTGCAGACTGTCATTTCTTTCTCAAAGTATCCGTTCTCAGCAGATATTTTGCTTAGTTCAGTACCTGGCAGTGGATTGGCAATAAAAATCATATTTATTGTGTTGTATTTATTAGTTATTTCTTTCGCAAATCTGACAGTGTCTTCAATATTCTCCATAGTTTCACCTGGAAAACCTAATACAAAAAAAACTATACATGGTAAGTCATATTTATCACATATTCTGACGGCATTAATAATACTTTCAGTTTTCAAATTCTTATGTATTATCTTCATACGAACTTGCTCATTTCCTGATTCTGCTGCTATGGATAAGCTAGTTAAGCCGGATTCAATCATAAGCTGTACCATTTCGTCGTCTATTCTATCCGCTCTCACTCCGTTAGGAGTGTCCCAAGTAATATTTAGTTTAGCTATTTCCTTAAACAAACGTTTTGCTCTTTCAATATCAAGCGTTAAATTGTCATCTTCAAAATGAAAATGATTAATTCCATAATCAAAAATACATTTTTTCATTAGTGAAATAACATACTCTATGCTATACGTCCTATGTCTATATCCTACTTGACTATGTACGCTACAAAGCAACAATTAAATGGACAGCCTCTACTAGTAAAAATAGGAATTGTTCTTTTATTACTAGGATTATTTCTCCACCTTGAATAATATTTATTGTTGAATACTTTGTCAAGATTTAGTAAATGGAGAGCAGGAAAAGGCAACGTATCTAGATCTTCAATAAATGGTCTATCATCTGTCACAATGATATCGCCATTCTCTTTATATGCTATTCCCTTTATCGATGATAAATTATCTATTTTCTTTTCTTTTTTATTATAGTTACGTAAAAGATCTATAAAAGTGTATTCTCCTTCACCCCTAGACATAATATCATATACATCATTATTATGAAGAAGCGATATATAAATTTCTGGAAGAGTTGCAGTTACTCCACCAAGAATTACGATTATAGAGGAATCTATTTTTTTAACCATATTTGCGACTTCTGTTGCATCCTTTTCAAACATACTAAAAGTTGCACTAATTCCAACAATATCAGGTTTAAACTCTTTGATTATTTTCTCAACCTCTGCTGGCGTTTTCCCATATCTAACCTTATCCCCAATTTCAGTTGTTGTTTCATCCTCAAGGCAATCAACAATTCTAGTGATAAAAGACTCGGATTCACCAATTGCAGCTATACAAGCCAAACCATATGGAATATATGATTGGTATTCGGATTCGAGTTTTTTTTCATACGTCTGCCAAGGATTAATTAACAAGAGTCTACCTTCTAACATCAAAACGCCCCCCCCATATCAAAACATTATTATAGATCACGGCATGATAACTATTTGTTAATCACCAAATAATTGCCAATAGCCAAAACATCAACAGGATTCTTTTTGATAAAATCAACGGCTAATTCAGGCGACATTATTATTGGTTGCCCCTTGTCGTTGAATGAAGTGTTAAGAACCAATGGACAACCTGTTATTTCGTAAAAGTGTTTTATAGCATCATAGTATAGTGGATTAGTTTTACAGCTAACTGTTTGTGGTCTCGTAGTGTAATCTGCCCTATGAATCACTGCGGGGATTTTATCTCTCCAATTATCTTTAACTCTAAATGCCTCGATCATGAAGGGGTATCTTTTCTGGCAATGATAGTTTTCAAGAACTTCCTCACAGTATTCTTCAAGTATAGAACATGCAAATGGTCTCCAAACCTCTCTATGTTTCACTAGTTCATTGATTTTATCAGACATTTGAGCATCCCTAGGATTTGCTAAAATAGAACGATTGCCTAAAGCTCGCGCTCCCATCTCCATACGTCCCTCAAACCAACATACTATATTGTTTTCAGAGAGTAATTTTGCTACATCATATGCGATATCAGGGCTCTTCATATATTTTAAACCAGACTTTTTCAAAATTGATTCAATGTATTCATCGGAAAAATCCGGTCCTAATGACAC
>OOCI01000312.1_pt1 | contig 46513 bp, 32 predicted proteins | sample 1671761 | NCBI WGS metagenome assembly OOCI01 (sample SAMN06348190, study PRJEB24527) | human gut metagenome | biome: human gut; feature: ankylosing spondylitis patient; material: feces | host: Homo sapiens | place: China | collected 2015-10
TAACAGGCCCTTACAGGGCCAGAGCAAACCACCCGCTATGCGGGTGGTTCTGATTCTACTGCACAGCGCTGGTGGCCACCATGGCACGAAACGAAAGCCACCCGTTATGTAGGTAAGTGTTATTCGTGGGATGGGATAGCCCCCTGTCCGGTGTGGAGCGCTCTCTTAGAAGAAAACTCGGGCGAAGGATGTTCGCCGGTACCCACCCGGACGAGCAAAGAGATTCCGTCCTTGAGCGCCCGGCTCCACCACCTTTTAGAAGAAACCACCCTGTCGGGTGGTTTTTTCTAAAAGGGATCTATACCGCTCCCCTATGCGATACAGTGTGCTGAGGTCTACTTATTCTTGGCCACGATATCGCGGACCTTCTCGATAGCAGCCGTGCCGCCCACGGTATCCGCAAACTGCTTGTACACACCCTGCACCGCATCCTGGAAGGGCTTCAGCTCAGGCCGGGAGATCTGGCAGCCCTTTTCTTCCCACTGCTTGAGCAGACGGTCTTCTTCCTTGATGGAATAGTCCTGCCACCAGGCCTCCATCTCGTTGTTGGCCCTGACAATGGCGTCCTGGATCTCCTTGGGCAGGCGGGAGAACTTGCGGGCGTTCATGATGAAGCAGGTACCGGACAACTGGTGATAGGTGAGGGCTATATGCTTCTGGACCTCGAAGTACTTCTGAGAGGTCGAAAAGTTCAGCGTGGCATCCTGCCCGTCCACCACACCCTGCTGCAGGGCGCTGAAGACCTCGGGCGACGGGATGGCCATAGCGCTGGCCCCCAGAGCTTCACACGTGGCTATCTGGATCTTGTTCTGGTTCATGCGCATCTTGAGGTCCTGCATGGATGCCGGCGACGTGATGGCATGCTTGTTGTTAGTGAAGTGACGGAACGAGAAGCCGATGAAGGCCATGACCTTGATCCCGGTCTTCTTTTCCATGTCAGCTACCAGCGTCTTGTGAAAATCGCTGTGGCGCGTGGCCACGAAGGCAGGAAAACTCGGGAACATGAACGGCATGGAGTAGATGTCCATGGCCGGGTAATAGGCCCCCAACAACTGCACGGCCACGATCTCCATGTCGACGCCGCCATTCTGGACCTTCTTGACCACATTGAAGTCAGAACCCAGCTGGCCACCGGGATAGATGATGACCGTGGCCTGTCCGTTGCTGTACTTCTCCAGCAGCTCCTTGAACTTCAAGGAGGCAAGGTGGTAGTTGGTCTGCCCTTCGGGCTGGGCATGGGCAAGCTTGAAACGATAGGCAGGAGCGGCCGCCGCGGTCACGGCAACGGCAATGGAAAGCAGCATGGCCAAACAGAACAAACAGAGCTTTCTCATGGGATACTCCTTGTAAGGATGGCTTTATACGGAAAGGAAGGTTTGCGGCAGCCAGAGTGAGATCTGCGGCAGGATGATAAGGATGGCCATCATCAGGAACAGGAACAGGATGAAGGGGATGACGGCCTTCGATATCTCGCCGAGAGAACACTTGGCCTGGTCCATGGCAACGAACAAATTCGTTCCCAGGGGGGGCGTCAAGAAACCTATCTCCGCATTAAGGACGAAGATGATGGCAAAGTGCATCAGATCTATGCCCACAGCCTGTACCACAGGGGCAAAGATGGGGGTGAAGATGATCACCTGCGACATGGAGTTCATGATGCACCCCATGAAGGTGAGGAATATGCATATCAGCAGCCAGATGACATAGGGATTACGCGTGATGGACATGAGCCATTCGCTGAGCATGGAGGGGATCTGGTACATGGCCATGACTTCCCCGTATGCGGTGGATACAGCCCAGATGATCCCGAGACGGCCGGTGATGCTCATGGTCTCCTTCACGGATTCCCAAAGCCCCTTGGGGGTCAACTCCCTGTAGACGAACATGGCCACGATGATGCCGTAAACAGCCGCCACCACGGCGCTCTCCGTCGGAGTGAAGATGCCGCTGTAGATACCGCCCAGGATGATGATGGGAGCCAGGATGGCCAGGATGCCCTTGCGGATGCTTGTCATCAACCGCGCAAGATTGAAGCGCGACTCCACAGCATGCACGCCCATAATCCTGCACATGATATGTACGAAGACGATCAGGCCGACGCCGATGAGCAGGCCCGGCAGCAAGGCCGCCATGAACAGGCCAGTGATGGAGACGCCGGTGATCACCCCGTACAGGATCAGCAGGATGCTCGGCGGGATCATAACCCCCAGGGTGCCCCCCGTGGCCACGATGGCCCCAGCGAAGCCCCGGGGATACTTGCGCTCCAGCAGGGACGGCACCATGACGCCGCCCACGGCGGCCGTCGTGGCGGGACCCGAACCGGAAATGGCCGAGAAGAACATGGACGCCAGTATGGTGACCATCCCCAGACCGCCGCGTATGCCGCCTATCATGGCCTCGGCAACATCGACGAGCCGCCGCGAAAGCCCACCGCGCTCCATAACGATCCCGGCTAGGAAGAACATGGGGACGGCGATGAGAGGAAAGGAATTGACGGAGTCATAGTAACTCTGCGCCATGGTCAGCAGGCTGTCGCCCCCCACGAGGTAGGCCGCCATGCCCGCCACAGCCAGCGAGAAACCAAGCGGTACGCGCAACAGGATCAGGACTGCCAGCCCGCCAAACAAAATCAGGGCAATGGTGCTTTGATCAGGCATGGTCTTCTCCTTCCCTGCTGGACGGATTCAGGACAGCGCGTATACTGTCATACGTGAATAGCAGAAGACGTACTGTCATGATACCGAATGCAAACGGAATGATACTATACACGACCCCCATGGATATGCCAGATATCGTCAGGGTAAATTGGTATTCAATGGTCGACATGACAAGCATCGTTCCATAGACAGTCATTATTGCCGAGAATACTAAAAATATTATATTTGATATAACATCTATCACCTTTAGCCATGACTTTGGAAAAATCATTGGTGCGATATCAACGACAATATGGTTTTTTTGTCCTGTTACATATGATATCGAAAGATAGATGAACCAGATGAAGCATTGTCCTGCTATTTCTGAATTAAGCGCGCTCGAATGATGGAAAAAATAGCGGCTGACGACTTCTATAAAAAGAAGCAATGTCAGTATGCATAGAAATATGCATGAAAGGAGACCGTCAAACGAGCGGAAAAAATTTCTGACTCTGCTTTCCATGGTGATCTCCAGGAATTCTCCACGGACATATGTCCGTGGAGAAAGTAAAATTACGCCCCCTGATGCTTTCTAATGGCCATAAGTACCTTTTCAGGCGTCATGGGAAGATGGGTCATCCATACACCAACGGCATCATGCACTGCATTGACGATGGCCGGTGGCGTGCAGCCAGCCGCGGGTTCCCCTACCCCCTTTGCCCCGTATGGCGCGAAGGGATGTTCGGACTCCACGAGGATGGGCTCGATATGGTGCGGCATGTCCTTGCTGGTGGCTATCTTGTAGTCCAGCAACGTGTCGGTCATCACACGCCCGTCTTCCGCATAGCGATAGTCTTCGCCAAGCGCCATGGATGCCCCCATGATGACGGAGCCCTCGATCTGCTGCACGCAATGCAAAGGATTGAGCGCCTTGCCCACGTCATGGGCAGCTGCCAACCGCAGCACCGTGACTTGACCCGTTTCCAGATCCACTTCCACTTCGGCTGCATGGGTAGAGAACATCCAGAAGGCCGAACTCCACTTTTCGACGCCAGGCCAGGCCTTGAGCATATCCATGCCCGCCGGGGTGTACATGCTTTCACCGATGATATCCCCGCCGCGGGGCAGTAAGGTATGAAGAGCCTCGGCAAGAGACATGTCGACATTGCCATCGGCGCTCCGTACCCGGTCATCAGCTACAGTGAAAGAGTCCGCCGGCAGCCCGAAGTGTGCTGCAAGCTTGTCATACAGACTGGAAAGCAGCTTTTGGCAGGCTAGAATAACGGCATTCCCCATATGGAACGTACTACCGCTGGAGGTTGTCCCGAAGTCGAATGGTGTATAGTCCGTATCCTGCTGGGGGACACGGATACGCCCCAGAGACACCCCTAGGGTCTCGGCGGCCACCTGAGCCATGGCGGTCCGCTGTCCGGCTCCGATCTCCATGGTCCCCACATGCAGCAGTACGCTGCCATCCTGACGCAGAGAGGCCATACAGTTGACGCAACGGGGCGTATTGGTCCCCTTGATCATGCAGGCGATGCCGCGGCCGATGGCCTTGCCCGGACGGGCCTTGGGCTTTGGACCGCCCCAGTCAATGGCGGCAGCCGCCTTTTCCAGGGTCTCGGGCAGGCCGACGCTGATCATGGTCTGACCATTTATGTACGAACAGCCCTCCTTATAGGCATGACGCCGACGCAGCTCCAGCGGATCGAGGCCCAGCGCCGCTGCGATCATGTCCATGTGCACCTCGCAGGCAAAGGCGGACTGGGTGGTGCCGAAGCCCCGGAACGACGTGCTGGGATAGTTGTTGGTATAGACCAGACGGGCCCGGATGGAGAGGTTGGGGATCGAGTAGGGCCCCACCGAAGTCGTCGTGCCGCGGAAGGCCACTTCCGGAGACTTGGAGGAATAGGCGCCGTTGTCCCAGATCACATCGGCAGAACGGGCGATGATGGTCCCGTCGTTCATGACGCCGCTCTTGAGCCGGAGCCAAGCCCCCATACGGGTGCCGCTCATACTCAAGACTTCTTCACGGCTAAAGACATAACGTACGGGGCGTCCCTTGGCGAACATGGCGCCTGCCAGAGCCAGCACCTCGGAATACAGGCAGCCCTTGCCGCCAAAACCGCCACCTTGGGCCGTAGTGATGATGCGGATGTTTTCCTGTCCCGTATTGAAGATAGTCGCCAGTTCGCCCAGACGCCGATGCGGAGCATCGGTGGTCGTCCAGAGGGTGAAATGGCCTGTTACGGCATCATAACGCGCCACACTGCCGAACGGCTCCATGGCACAGTGCGAGGTGGGATGAGAGAAGAAACAATGCTCGAACACATGGTCAGCCTGGGCAAAGGCCTTTTCCACATCCCCAAGTTCATAGCTCGTCTCGTTACAGATATTGGTATGATCAAGCGCAGGATAACGCGCCGGATCACGCCGGTAGGCGTGCTGGTCCTCATGCACTAGGGGGGCATCATCCTTCAGGGCTTCGAACACGTCGAAAACCGCCGGGAGATCTTCATACGAAGCCTCGATGGCATCCGCCGCCATCTGCGCTTCAAGTTCGCTTTCAGCGATGACAAGGGCGATGGGCTCGCCGTTATAACGCACCCTGTCCTTGGCTAGGAATGGCTGGTCGGCGATCATGCTCCCGAACATATAGGGCAGCATGTCTCCCGTAATAACGGCCCGTACGCCCGGAGAACGACGCGCCTTTTCCGTACGGATCTCCTTGAGCAGCGCATGCGCATGGCTAGAACGCGCCACGGCACCGTACAGCATGTCTGAAAATTGGATGTCCGGAGCATAGATCGTCTTACCCGTGACCCGCTCGGGTCCATCAATACGGATGACACTTTGGCCAACGTACTTACCCATATCTAGCCTCCCTTACGCATGGTCTGCGCAGCGTCCATGACAGCGGCGATAGTACGCGGATAGGTGCCGCAACGGCAGATGACGCCCGAAAGGCCTTCTCTAATTGACTCTTCCGTAAGCGGGACGCCGCTGTCAATGAGCGCTTTTGCGCTCAGGATCATACCGGAGGAGCAGTAACCACACTGCACGGCCCCTTCCTTCAGGAAAGCCTTCTGCAGAGGGTGCAACTCACCGTTTTCTCCGGCCAGGCCTTCGACCGTGGTGATATCGACACCATCCAGATCACCGGCGAGTACCAGACAGGAATTGACGAGCTTGCCGTCCATGATGACGAGGCAGGCCCCGCAATCCCCATGCCCGCAGCCTTCCTTGACACCGGTCAGGAACAATCTGTCACGCAGAATCTCCAGCAGGCTTTCCCGGGCGGGGACCGTCAGGCTGTACGTTTCACCGTTCACCTTCATTGTCACATGCACGTCTTGCATCAGCAGCTCCTTCTCTCCTGCGCGGCGAGGGAACGCAGGTTCTTCGTCAACAATCCCCGGATAAGCTCTTTTCTGTAGGCGGCGCTGGCCCGCAGATCCGTAATGGGACGGGCATCTCCGGCCGCAGCGTCAGCAGCGGCACGAATAACTTCTTCATCGAGGTGCGCCCCCCGCAGCACATTTTCCGCACCGGCGGAGCGCAGACAGGTAGGACCTACGGACGTCATGGCCACCCTAGGTTCCGCGATAGTGCCTCCATCCCAGCAGAACGAAACGCCGACCCCAGCCAGAGCACAGTCCGCCCCCCGGATGCGTCCGGCTTTCCAGTATGATCCCACCCCGCACGCACGCGGCGGCAGCTCCACGGCGGTGACGAATTCACCGGGGCGGCTGTCCAAACGCCCCGGCCCCTGGAGCAGCTGTCCCAAGGGAACCCGCCGGCTTCCCCCGGCACTTTCAAGGATGACGACGGCATCAAGGCTCAGCAGGGCCGGAATGACATCGGATGCGGGAGAGGCCCGGCCGATATTACCTCCTAGCGTGGCCAAGTTACGGACGGCGGGCGTGCCCAGACTGTTGCAGGCAATGCGCAGGGCCGCATGCTTGGGAGAAGTAAGGACTTGTCCTAAATAGCTTACGGTCACAAGCGCACCCAGGCGAAGGCCGCCATCCTTCATCTCGTGAATCCCGTCTAGGCCGGGGATCTTCTTCAGGTTAACAAGCGTGACATCGTCCACGGGCTTGCGTCGCAACATAACCGTGATGTCCGTCCCCCCTGACAGCGCCAGGGCTCCCGGCATGGAAAGGATCTCCGAAGCTTCCCAAATAGAGGATGGCTCTTCGTAAGAAAGTGGTCTAATATGTTTCATACAAAGCCCCCTTTATAGTAAAAAATGTCCTAATTCATTGAAATATAAGGCATAATATTTATCACTATTTGGTATGACTTAAGGTTAAAAAAATTTTTCACAAATGACAATGGGGGAGCCTCGAATAAATTTTTATTTTAGGAATATTTAAAAAAATACATATATAACAATATATTATAAAAAAATTTTTTTGGGCCTTTTTTCACGTTTCTTGCCGTTTCAGTGAAATTGGTCTAATCACTTAAAAAGAGGGAAGCGCTAACGGGATCTTTATGCTATCTTATGCGCACCTTCACACTCAGCGAGGATAGCATATGATGTCGGATCAAAACGTACGCCGCCCTCTGTACGCGGTCGTTTCAGAAAAAATTATCGCCATGATCAAGTCTGGCGAACTACCAGATGGAGCTCGTCTCCCTGCCGAGCGCATACTCGCAGAACAAATGGGGGTATCCAGGACCAGTGTCAGGGAAGCCATTCGATTGTTGTCCCTGAGTGGCATGCTGACGAGCCAGCAGGGGGCCGGGACGTTTGTCAATGCTGCGGCTCCCGGTCTTGCTGGGGATGAGCTGCGTTTCATGTCAGATGTGTATTATGAACAGGACCATCTGAATGAATTTAGAAAATATATAGAATGCAACATCATAGAAATAGCTGCATATAAAGCTACAAAAGAAGACATAAATGAGCTAAAATCAATAGTTTATGACCAATATAAGTCAAAGTGTGAGCATAAAAATGAAACATTTTATATCAAAGAATTTCACCTTTCACTTGCAAAAGCGACGCATAATCCAATATTTGTATCATTAATGCGCATTATAAATTCTTTATTTGATCAGAGAAGAAACGACTCTGTCACTCATCATCTCAAGAGAAGATCAGAGTCTATCTATTGGCATAACAAGATCATAGAAGCATTGGAAAGCCGTGATATCCAAAAATGCCGCGAAGTTATGGAGCAGCACATGCGCTCCAATGCAAATGTAACGCAGGAAGAATAGGTTCCAGCCGCGGCAAGCCTCTGTAACCATCCGTCATAAAGGAGAGAACCATGCATGTAGCAGTGTTCAACGGCAGTCCCAGGCGCAACGGTAACACAGCCCGACTGTGCAAACTCTTTTGTGAAACCCTTGCTGCGGAAGACATTTCTTCGGAAATCATCCAAGTTGGCGGTGTCAAGGTCCATGGCTGTCTGGAATGCAATCATTGTCGCCGTACCGGTGAAGAAGTTTGTATCCAGAAGGACGATCCGTTCAATGAATGGTTTGAGAAAATGCGTGCTGCTGACGGGATCGTTCTGGCGACCCCCGTATTCGTGGGTAATGTCACGTCGGAGATGAAAGCCCTGATCGACCGCGCATGTTACATCTCCCGCATGCGCGTTCGCGTGCAGGGACAAGACAACATCTTCAAGCATAAGGTCGCCGCCCCCCTAATCGCGGTGCGTCGTGCTGGGGCCATGCAGGCCTATTTCAATATCATGTCCTGGTTCGCTATCAGTGACATGATCGTCCCCACATCGAGCTATTTCAATTTTGCCTTTGGCCTTGAACCTGGAGATGTGGACAGCGATGCCGAAGGCATCCGAACAGTGAAGGACCTCGCCGCCAATATGGCTTGGCTCCTTAAAAAGCTCGCCAACTAACTTCCCCTGATGGGCCGTCGCACGATACAGACGTGTGGCGGCCCTTTCGACGTCAGCGGCGCTTTGGCTTTGCCAGCAGGCTTGATGCGGTGTAAAAAAAAGGACGCCCGAAGGCGTCCTTTTTTACATCCCAGCATATTTTGCTATGAGGCGATAGGCCGTACAGGGAAGATATAAACTTTACGCTTTTCCCCGCTCGCGTCTTCCTGCACGGACGGATAGGGTTCTTTTATCAGCTTCACCACCCCACGATAAGTATAGACTTTGCGCAAAGATGCACTGTTACGCCATTGCTATTGGATTCTGCTAATGTTTTGTTTTGCGCAAACGTCAAGCTTTGGTCGCCTTTTTGCCCCATCCCAGTATACAAAAGCGTATCCCCATCCCAGTCATCGCTATAGGTTGATACCACGCGATGTCCCTTAAGCGTTTTTTGAAGGGGGTGGGGGAATTTGAGGGGGCGGGGGGAACTTTTTTCCGCCAGGAAAAGTTCCCCCCGCCCCCTCAATATCTTCACCGGCCAGTATCCGGTGACGAGCTTTGCTCCAACGGCCTATTTCAGCGCGGCGTCCCCGTCCAGCACCAGTACGTGGGCGTGGAGGCCGGCCTTACGGGCCGCCGCGGCGCGGGCCTCGGCCTCAGCGCGGCAGCGGGGGCAGGCGTGGCGGGGGATGAGCAGGCACAGGGAGCGGGCCACGCGCTCGGAGCTGGTCTCGAAGCAGCCCAGGCCGGAGCAGTCCGGGCACAGACGCCAGCTTTCGCGCTGGCTCTCGCGCAGCATGTCCGTATCGTAAAAGACATGCTTGCGCCGCGTCCACCAGCCGTTCTCTTCCTCGCCTTCCTGCGGCACGGACGGCGGGTTGTGGTACAGCTCCAGCAGACCATCGCAAAGGCGGGCGATGTAGTCGCTGATCTTCTGTTTCTGGCGGGTGCTCTCGGGCCGCCACTGGGGCTCGCGGATGTCGCCCGCGTCCAGGCCGGCCAGCGCCAGACAGATGCCCAGGTTCACATAGGGCAGGGCGCCGCGGATGGCGTAGCCGCCTTCCAGCACGGCGATGTCCGGGTTCAGGGCGCGGTTGAGGGCCGCATAGCCCTGGGCCGAGAGCTTCATGTTGGCCAGCGGATCCGTGAAGTGGTTGTCCTGCCCGGCGGAGTTGATGACCAGATCGGGCTTGAAGTCCGCCAGCATGGGCAGCACGGCGTGCTCGATGGCGTAAAGGTAGCCCTCGTCCGAGGTCTCGGGCGGCAGGGGGATGTTGATGGTGCGGCCCAGCGCGCCCGGCCCGCCGCATTCCTGCGGGAAGCCCGTGCCCGGATAGAGGGTGCGGCCGTCCTGATGCAGGGAGATGAACAGGGTGTTCGGGTCGTTCCAGAAGATGTCCTGGCTGCCGTCGCCGTGGTGCACGTCCGTATCCACGATGGCGATGCGCAGGGGCCGCCCCGTGGGATGCGGATAGTGGTCGCGGATGTACTCCACCATCACGGCTTCGTTGTTGATGTTGCAGAAACCGCGGTTGCCGTGGGTCACGCGCATGGCGTGGTGGCCCGGAGGACGCACCAGGGCAAAGGCCTTGTCTTCCTTCTTCTCCATGACCAGACGGGCGGCCGTGATGGCCCCGCCCGCCGAGGCCCGGTGCGAATCGGTGACCACGGCGCCGGTGGAGGGCAGACAGAAATGCACGCGCTCCACCTGGGCGTTGGTGGCGAGCTCCGGACGGTATTCGGTGATGCCGGGGATGTCGAACAGGCCTTCTTCCGCCAGCTGGTCGCGGGTATAGAGCAGACGCTCCTCACGCTCGGGGTGGGTGGCGGAGATGGCCCAGTCGAAGGCGGGGAAGAAGACCACGCCCAGCCGGTTACGGGCTCTCAGGGGATCAGTCATCGTCGTCCAGCATGTTTTCGGCAAAGATGTCAGCGCTGTAGCGCGCATAGGAGATCATCTTGCCCAAGCGGCCCAGAGCCATGGCATAGGCAAGGTTGGTCTCGGCCACGGCCGCGAAGAGCAGGCCGTTGTCGTCTTCCACCACGAAGACGCCGCCGGGCTTCTGCTCATGACGGAAGACCACGCAATGCAGCAGCCCGGGATCGCCCAGGCGGGAAACGAATTCGCAGCCGGGCAGGGGGCTCTCGTCCAGCACGGCCTGCTCCAGGGCGGCATCGGTACGGGGCAGGAAGCGCAGGCGGCCTTCCTCGGCGGTGACGGTATACAGTTCGCTCATGGCAATATCCTTACGTCTTATTCCAGCCCGCTGCCGCGCTGCTTCAGATGCCGCTCCACGGCGGAGAGGCATTGCAGCACCACGTCCTCGGGCTGTTGCGATGCGTCGATAATGGCGATGCGGTCGGGCTCTTCCGCCGCGATGGTCAGATAGCCCTGACGCACGCGCTCGTGAAAATTGAGGCTCTCGCTGTCGAAACGGCCTTCGGAGAGCACCGTGCCCTCGCGCCGGTTGCGCAGGCCCGCGCGCTCCAGCCCCACGGACACGGGCAGGTCGCAGAGCAGGGTCAGATCCGGTTGCAGGCCGCCGGTGGCCAGATCGTTGGCCCGGCGCAGGCGGTCGGGATCACGGCCGCGGCCGTAGCCCTGATAGGCCAGGGTGGAGTCGGTATAGCGGTCGCAGATGACGATCTGTCCGGCTTCCACCGCCGGACGGATGATCTCGGCCACATGCTGGGCCCGGTCGGCCAGGAAGAGATAGAGCTCGGCCCGGTTGCACAGGCCGGAATTGCGGGCGTCCAGCAGGATGGGACGCAGGGCGCGCCCCAGACCGCAGCCGCCCGGTTCGCGCGTCAGCAGCACGTCGTGGCCGCGCTTTTCCAGTTCCAGGGCCAGCAGCTGCTGGGCCGTGGTCTTGCCCGAACCTTCTATGCCTTCGAATGTGATGAACATGGCAGCCTCACAGCAGGGAGAGCATCCCGTCCTCCCCGGAAGACTTCCGGGAAGCGCGGGGCTTCTTTTCGACTTTTTCTTCCACCGGCGTCTGCGCGCAGCGGTGCATGGCCCGGCCCAGGGTGGCCTGATAGGGCGTCCAGCTCTCGCCTTCGCCCAGCTGGGCGAACAGGCCCCGGCACTGGGCCATCTTGGCGTCGATGTTGTCCGCATAATGCAGCACGAGGGCCTCGGCGGTCTGCGGCACGCGCACGGCCCCGAATTCCAGCGTACCGTGGTGGCTCAGGACCAGATGCTTGAGATGGCGCTGCAACTCGGGCTCCAGGCCCGATTTTTCCAGATAGGGAGCCAGCATCTCCACGCAGATCTCCAGATGCCCCAGCAGGCGGCCCTCGTCGGTATAATCGTTGGCGATGCCGCCGGAAAATTCGCGGATCTTGCCGAAGTCGTGGAACAGGGCCCCAGCCAGCAGGGTCTGGCGGTCCAGCTCGGGGTACTGGTCGGCCAGACGGCGGCAAAGCTTGAAGACGCTCAGGGTATGCTCCAGCAGGCCGCCCGCATAGGCATGGTGCACGCCCTTGGCCGCCGGGCAGGTGCGGAAGGCCTCGCGCAGCTCTTCATTTTTGAACACGCCGTCCACCAGCTTGCGCCAGGGTTTGTAGCGGAACTCCTCGCGTATCAGGCCCATGAGCTCGTCCATCATGGCATCCAGCGGGTAGGGGCTGGCGGGCATGAAATCGGCCAGATCAAGGGCCGCGCCTTCTTCCGGCGAAAGCAGGCGGCCTTCCTCCACCGTGAACTGGAGCTGGTCGCGGAAGGTGCTCACCCGGCCGTGGGCATAGAAGAAGCTGCCCGTATGCAGGGCGGGGAAAGAGGCGCTCAGGGGCGACCAGATCTTGGCCTCCACGCTGCCGCTGGCGTCGGCCAGCACGAGCCGCCAGTACGGCCCGTTGCGCGAGCTGCCCTGTGCGGCCAGGGTGATGACGAAGACGCCTTCCGCTTCGTTGGGGGCCGCCATGTCTTTGACGAAAATGCCTTTTTGCATATATCCTGACTCTGCGGCCAAAGGCCGCCTGTCTTGTATGTTCTGAGGTCCCGGGGTATCCCCGCAGGCCCGCGGGGGCCTGTTTATCCATAAAGATTCCCTTGTTTCAGAGGTATTGTCAAATGCGTGTGCTCCTGACCAACGACGACGGCATCCGGGCCGAGGGCCTGCGTGCCATGTACCGGGCCCTGCGCGAAGCCGGGCATACCGTGCATGTGGTGGCCCCCATGCATGAACAGTCCGGCGTGGGCCATTCCCTGACCTTTTTCGATCCCCTGCGTGCCCACAAGATCGAGGAACCCGACTTCGAAGGTCTGGGCCTGTACGGCACCCCCACGGACTGCGTGAAGCTGGCCCTGGGCAACCTGCTGAAAAAGCGGCCCGACATGGTCATCTCGGGCATCAATGCGGGCAGCAACGTGGGCCCGGACATCCTCTATTCCGGTACCGTGGGCGCCGCCACCGAAGCCGCCCATGAAGACCTGCCCAGCATGGCGCTCTCCTGCGATGCCGGCGGCGGCCACCCGGACATGGATGCCATCGCCCGCCACGCCGTGGAGCTGGCCACGCGCATCGACTGGAAAAAGGTGGCCCACCGCCGCGTCATCAACGTCAACTATCCCCGCGGCCCGCTGTCCGAGGCCAAGGGCCTGCGCATCTGCCCGCAGACCAGCGCCGTGTGGAAGAACGCCTACGCCGAACGCAAGGATCCGCGCGGCGAGCCCTACTGGTGGCTGGAAGGCGAGATCCCGCCGCACACCATCAACGCCGGTTCGGACAAGGACCTGCTCAATCGCGGCTATATCACCGTGACGCCCCTGCGTTTCGAGTTCACGGACCACGAAAGCCTGCGCAGTCTGGAGGACATGCTGCTTTCCTAGACAGCATACGGCCCCTGCGGGTGCCGATTTTATGAATTTTTCCACGACCGCCCCAAAGTCATTCCCCTTTGGGGCTTTTTTTTATATAATGAATCGCTTCGTTGCGGCTGCCCCACAACAGTCCTTCCGGCATGCATCCCTGCCGGATCAGACGGCGGCCGCCGATACATCAGACAGGCCGGCCGGACAGGCTTTTTCTGTCCGCCTTCCCATTTTATCCCACACTCGCGCATGGTGCGCGCAGTGTCGTATCGCACCTGGTGCAGGAGGAATCCATGCCGCTTATCGGGCCTAAGGAAATGTTCGCCGCCGCCTATGCGGGCCGGTATGCTGTGGGCGCGTTCAACGTCAACAACATGGAAATCGTGCAGGGCATCATGCAGGCCGCCTCGGAGGAAAAATCCCCCGTGATCCTTCAGGTCTCTTCGGGCGCGCGCAGCTATGCCGGGCAGAAATACCTCATGAAGCTGGTGGAAGCCGCCCTGGCCGAGGATCCTTCCGTGCCCGTGGTGGTGCATCTGGACCACGGTTCCAGCTTCGAGCTGTGCCGCGACTGTATCGACGGCGGTTTCACCTCCGTGATGATCGACGGCTCGCACCTGCCCTATGAAGAAAACATCGCCCTGACCAAGCAGGTGGTGGAATACGCCCACCCGCGCGGCATCTGGGTGGAAGCCGAACTGGGCAAGCTGGCCGGTGTGGAAGAGCATGTGAGCAATGCCGACCATGTGTACACCGACCCCGACCAGGCCGTGGACTTCGTGGAGCGCACGGGCTGCGACTCCCTGGCCGTGGCCATCGGCACCAGCCATGGTGCCTACAAGTTCAAGGGCGAAGCCAAGCTGGACTTCGAACGCCTGGAAGAGATCGGCAAACGCCTGCCCGGCTATCCGCTGGTGCTGCACGGCGCCTCCAGCGTGCCCCAGGAATTCGTGGAAGCCTGCAACAAGTTCGGCGGCCAAGTGGGCGGCGCCCGCGGCGTGCCGGAAGACATGCTGCGCAAGGCTGCCGGCATGGGTGTGTGCAAGATCAATGTGGATACCGACATCCGTCTGGCCGTGACCGCCTCCATCCGCCAGTATCTGGTGGAACATCCCGAAGCCTTCGACCCCCGCGCGTACCTGAAACCCGCGCGACAGGCCGTCAAGGATATGGTCGCCCACAAGATCCGCAACGTCATGGGATCTTCCGGCAAGGCCTAAACCAGTATCTCACGCCGCCTCCACCGGGGAGGCGGCGTTTTCCATCTCTCTCGCGTGAAGGAGCGCAACATGTCCGTATCTTTGGGGATGAACGGCTTTGGCCGCATCGGTCGTTATCTGCTGCGTCTGCTGGCTGACTCGGAAGACATCCGCATCACCGCCATCAACGCCCGCGCCGACAATGCTTCGCTGGCCCACCTTTTCAAATACGACTCGGTGTACGGTATTTTCCCCGGCACCGTCGATCATGACGACAACGGCATCATCATCAACGGCCGTCATATCGAAGTCACCCGCTGCAAGACCGGCGAATGGGAATGGGCCCGCCTTGGCATCGACATCGCCGTGGAGACCACCGGTACCCTGAAAAAGCGCGAGGACGCCGCCCAGCACCTGCAGTGCGGCGCCAAGAAGGTCGTGGTCTCGGCCCCCTGCAAGGAAGCCGACGCCACCATCGTCATGGGCGTCAATGACGACATCTACGATGCCGCCGCCCATACCGTGCTTTCCGCTGCCTCCTGTACCACCAACTGTCTGGCTCCCGTGGCCAAGGTCCTCAACGATGCCTTCGGCATCCGCCACGGCCTGATGACCACCATCCACTCCTACACCATGAGCCAGCGCATCCTGGACGGTTCCCACAAGGACCTGCGCCGTGCCCGCGCCGCCTGCGTGTCCATGATCCCCACCTCCACCGGCGCGGCCAAGGCCCTGGCCCTGGTGGTGCCCGCCCTCAAGGGCAAGCTGGACGGCATGGCCGTGCGCGTGCCCACCCCCGACATCTCCCTGGTGGACCTGACCTGCGAGCTGGAAAAGCCCGCCACCGCCGAAGAGATCAATGCCGCCCTCAAGGCCGCCCATGACGGCGCCCTGCACGACAATATGGGCTACTGCGACGAGCCCCTGGTCTCCATCGACTTCAAGGGCAGCACCCACGGCGGCGTCGTGGACGCCCTGTCCACCCAGGTCATGGACGGCACCATGGCCAAGCTCATCATCTGGTACGACAACGAATCCGGCTTCACCAACCAGCTGGCCCGCCTGCTGCGCAAGGTGGCTGCCAGCCTGTAAGGCTGCCGTACGATAACGAAGACGACAAGGACGGCCCGCGAGGGCCGTCCTTTTTTCATGCCTGATGGTCTGGAGGGAAAAGCAGTGTGTTACGAACGGGGCCGCCCGTCCTGCCAGTAACGCCGGCAAAGATAGTCCAGCAGGCGGGCGTAGTCCGGCTGCGCCGCCAACGGTTGCAGCAACTCTTCGGGCGCAAGGAAGAGCACAGGCTCCCGGACAAGTGCGTTCCATGCCCCGGCAAGATCCCCCTGCCGTCCTGCGATGACCGCACAGCATGAACGAAGGGCCGTATTGCCGTGGGGGACGACCACGATATGCGTGAACGACGTGGCCTGTCCGTTACGGGACGGGTCCTGCGTCATCTTCCAGCCCAGCAGGGTCTGGCGCATGAGCTGGTAATACGGCTCGGTCAAAAGCTCTTCAAAAAACGTGGAATCCACGTCACTGTTGCAAAAGGTGAAGGGACTGCCGTCACGGGTAAAGAAACTCCTGTAGCGCCAGAGGCGATTATCCATCCTGCTGCCGGACTTCTTCTCGCGCTTGGAAGGATAACTTTCCATATATTTCCATTCGATGAGGAACAGCCGGAAGTTCCCCTGGGCGTCCCGTCCTTTCATGACCGCATCCACAGATGTGGCATTGGCCCCCCGGGTCAACGATCTGCCCCGCTGCTCCTCATTGAGGTAGCTTCCGCCCCCTGTGACCTCAAATTCCACGAACATGTCACGTGCATGGATGCCCACGGGCAAGGCTTCCACCATGTCCGGACGCAGCCCTTGCAGCAGCAAGGTGGCCGCCTTCCCGTCACGACTCAAGGGGAAAAGATGGTTGAGGCAGGCCACCTGCGAAGAAAGCATATGGCCGGTGGGCAGACTGCACACATGACCGGCGACCACCCTTTCCCCGCCGGAACGCCAGAAACGCAGTCTTCCGTCCGCTCCCGGCAAATGGCCGTTGAAATAGAGCAGCACCTCGTCCCGTATCGGGGCAAAAAGATTTTTTTCAGGTGCCTGCAGGACGAATGGCTGTGCCTGTCCGTTGAACTTCCCGCCACCGGGATCTCCTTCGAACAGATGGGCAAGCTGCCGCAGGTGCTGTTCTTTCTGGGCTTTCCAGTATGTCATGATGCTCCCTCCCACTCTAAAAAACATAGGCGGGAGTTCCCCGTCTCGCAAGGGAGCTCCCGCCGTCGCGGCTGTCAGGCCGGGCAGCCGCAGGGCCGCCGGAGCTGTCCCTTGCCCGTGTTGGCATATGTGTGGGAAGGGCAGACAAGGGACGCGCCCCGGCGGCAGGATCGAGAGTGCCCTGCGGACGTTCCACCTGATGGAATCCAGAAAAATACTTTGGCAAAGAGGGGAGGGCCCCACAAAGAAAAAGGGGCCTCCCGGTGAGGCCCCTTTCCAGATGGCGACGCGGCGGTCTCGTCCCGCAGCGTTAGTTGTGGTTGTAGAAGTTGATGAGGCAGCCGTCCAGAATAATCTGGCGTTCGTCGGCGGTCAGGTCGCCCAGGCGCAGTTCCACGGCCTCCACGGCCCCGGCAGCGCTCACCAGCCAGCCGGTGATGCCGGCGGCATCCTGCTCCACGGCGGTACGGATGCCGGGCAGGACGAAGCAGTCGCCCACGCTGAGCTTCTGCGCCAGAGCGGCATCGGCCAGCAGGGGCAGCATGCCCCAGTTGATGAGGTTGGAACGGTAGCGCTTGGTGGCGTATTCGGCGGCCACGTTGGCCCAGCCGCCCAGCACCTTCTGGCAGGAAGCGGCTTGCTCGCGGGCGGAGCCGTCACCGGGCTTGAGGGCGAAGATAGTGGAACCGATGCCGGTGTCCTTCAGACCGGCGCCCAGCACCGCGGCATAGACCTCAGGCTGCGCGGCCTTGAGGGGGGCCAGCATGCCTTCCAGCTTCGCCAGCAGGGCGGCATCGGCGGGATCGGCCAGACGGGCCTTTTCCATGGCCTGCACGTCCTTGGCGCGGCCCACATAGGCGGGATCCTTGCGCGACAGGGTGAACTCGGAAAGCTTGAGCGGGTTGGAACGCAGGGACGAGGTCTCGCCCGAGGGGATGAGCTCGTCGGTGGTGGTCACGGGGTCGGTGATGACCGAAGCCAGCGGCAGCACCAGGTTCTCCGGCAGGGGGCTCATGGACGGCCAGTCGGCGATGTTGGGACCGCGCTTGAGTTCCGCGGCGGCATCGGCCTTGCCGAAACCGTTGTAGACGCGGCGCTGGTAGATGCCCGCATCGAAAGTGTAGGTAGTGTCCACGGCCAGCTTGTCCCAATCCAGTTCCGTGGCCGGGGTCAGGCGGCCGCCGTTGGCGGCGGTGGCGGCGATGGAGCGGGCGTCCATGAGGGCCACGGCAGAGATCTGGCCGTTGCCGGGCTTGGAGCCTTCGCGGTTGGGGAAGTTGCGGGTGGAGTGGCGGATGGACAGGGCGCCGTGGGCCGGCGTGTCGCCCGCGCCGAAGCAGGGACCGCAGAAGGCGTTCTTGATGACCGCACCGGCGGCCATGAGCTTGGCAGCGGCGCCGTTGCGCACCAGGGCGATGGCCTGGGGTTCGCTGGCGGGATAGACGGAGAGCGAGAACTCGCCGCAGCCGGTGCTCCGGCCGTCCAGGATGGAGGCGGCCATACAGCAGTTCTCGAACGAACCGCCCGCGCAACCGGCGATGATGCCCTGGTCCACCCAGACGCCGCCGTCATGGATCTTGTCGCGCAGCTTCAGGCCTTCACCGGCCTTGCCGAACTGCTTGCGGGCCTCTTCTTCCACGGCGGCGAACAGCTCGTCGGCATGGCGCACCACTTCGGCCACGGGATAGGCGTTGCTGGGATGGAAGGGCAGGGCCATCATGGGCTCGATGGCGGACAGGTCCACGCGGATGCAGCGGTCGAAGCAGGCGGGCTTGTCGTGACGCAGCTCGGTGTAATCGTCGGCGCGGCCGTGCATGGTCAGGTAATCGCGCACCTTGTCGTCCGTGGTCCAGATGGAGGACAGGCAGGTGGTCTCGGTGGTCATGACGTCGATACCGCAGCGGTATTCCACGGAAAGGCCCGCCACGCCGGGGCCGGCGAATTCCATGACCCGGTTCTTGACGAAGCCGTTCTTGAACACGGCGCCGATGAGGGCGATGGCGATGTCCTGCGGGCCCACGCCGGGACGGGGAGCGTTCTCCAGCCAGACCAGCACCACTTCGGGACGGGCCACGTCGTAGGTCTTGCCCAGCAGCTGCTTGACCAGCTCGGGGCCGCCTTCGCCCACGGCCATGGTGCCCAGGGCGCCGTAGCGGGTGTGGCTGTCGGAGCCCAGGATCATCTTGCCGCAACCGGCCATCATTTCACGGGCGTACTGGTGGATGACCGCCAGATGGGGCGGCACGAAGATGCCGCCGTACTTGCGGGCGGCGGTCAGGCCGAAGAGGTGGTCGTCCTCATTGATGGTGCCGCCCACGGCGCACAGGCTGTTGTGGCAGTTGGTGAGCGCGTAGGGCATGGGGAAGCGTTCCAGGCCGCTGGCGCGGGCCGTCTGGATGATGCCCACATAGGTGATGTCGTGCGAAGCCAGGGCGTCAAAACGCAGGCGCAGGGTGGGGTCGTCCCCGGCAGCCGTGTTGTGGGCGGCCAGGATGTTCCAGGCCAGGGTATTTTGACGGGCAGCGGCGCAGTCGATGCCGCGCGCCGCGGCTTCTTCCTGTTCCATCAGGGTGTTGCCCTGCACAATGACCGGTTTGTCGCTCAGTTGGATCATCTTGCTTCCTGCGTAGTCTGTGCTGTGCCGTGATGGCGATAAAAGGCAGGCCCGGCCTTTCCCCGTCCACGGCGACGGGGCGATGCGCAAGCATCCGGCGGGCGTGAAATTTTGCACCAGATACTATGCCACAGGCCAAAATGCTTTGGCAATGCCCGGAAGGGGCGCGCGTTTTTTGGGGTGGGAAGGCCCCCCTTTACTGGCGCGAAAAGGGGCCCTTCCCAAAAAGCCCTCCATCCTCCCCCGAACGCACTCTATCTTGAAGGGTGCCAAGCGGCACCACTCCTATGATTTTTCTGTGCTGAAGGTCCCCAACGGGCCCCACCAGCAAAAAAAGTTCTCTTGAGCTCCAGTGGGCGCATGGGGCCAGACGCAAAAAGGACGCCTCACGGCGTCCTTTTTCATATGTCAGGGAAGGAAGAGCGGCTCTATTCCACGGTCACGCTCTTGGCCAGGTTGCGGGGCTGGTCCACGTCCTTGCCCAGATAATCGGCCATCTCGTAGCTGAACAGCTGCATGGCGGGCAGGGCCATGAAACCGGCCAGGGGAGCGGGCAGGGCCGGGATCTCCCAGACATCGTCCACGGCCAGATCCATGCCCGGATTGGTCAGGGCGATGACCTTGCCCTGACGGGCCTGCACTTCCACGATGTTGGATTTCACCTTGGGGAAGAGGGCGTCGTCCAGAGCCAGGGCAAAGGTGGGGAAGGACGGATCGATGAGGGCGATGGGGCCGTGCTTCATCTCGCCGGCGGCATAACCTTCGGCATGGATGTAGGAAAGCTCCTTGAGCTTGAGCGCCCCTTCCAGGGCCAGCGGGTAGCAATGGCCGCGGCCCAGATAGAAGAAGTTGCGGGCCTGGGCATAGGCACGGGCCAGCTGGCGGGCCTTCTCGTGCATGGCGGGCAGGGCGGCATCCAGCTGGGAGGGCAGGGATTCCAGCAGGGCGATCTGGCGGGCGCGGGCCGCCGCGTCCATGATGCCCTGACGGCCGCCCCAGTACAGGGCCACCAGCGCCAGCATCAGCATCTGGCTGCACATGGCCTTGGTGGAGGCCACGCTGATCTCGGGCCCGGCCTGGGTGTAGATGACGGCCGAGGACTCGCGGGCGATGGACGAACCCACCACGTTGCACAGGCCCAGCACCGGCACGCCGTGTTCGCGGGCGATGCGCAGGGCGGCCAGGGTATCGGCGGTCTCGCCGCTCTGGCTGATGACCAGCACCATGTCGTCCTTGTCCAGGGGCAGGCTCTCGCGGTAGCGGAACTCGGAAGCGATCTCCAGCTGCACCGGCACCTTGGCCCAGGGCTCGATGAGATGCCGCGCCCAAAGGCCGGAATGGTAGGACGTGCCGCAGGCCACGATATGCAGACGGCGCGGTACGGGCAGGGCGTCCAGCTCGGGCAGGAGCACGGTGTCACGCGCGGCGTTGAGGCGGCCGCTCAGGCCATCCACGATGACCTGGGGCTGCTCGAAGATCTCCTTGAGCATGAAGTGGCGGTAGCCGCCCTTCTGGGCCGCCTGCATGTCCCACTGGATGGTCTGGGGCTCATGCTCCACGGGGGAAAGGTCGGCCAGGCTCAGGATCTCATACTCGGAATTGGTGGCGTGCACGATCTCGCCGTCTTCCAGAAAGACCACCGTGCGCGTGTAGGGCAAAAAGGCCGGGATGTCCGAAGCCACGAAGTGCTCGCCCGTGCCGATGCCGAAGATGAGCGGGGCGGACATGCGCGCGGCCCAGATCTCACCGGGATATTCCCGGCTCATGAGACAGACGGCGTAGGCGCCGTGGGCCCGGCGCAGGGCCGCGGCAAAAGCCTTGAGCAGGTCGGCTTCCTGCTTGTGGCAGTCGGCGATGAGGTTGACCAGCACTTCCGTGTCGGTCTCGGAATGGAAGACATAGCCCTTCTGCAGCAGCTCTTCCTTCAGTTCCTGATAGTTCTCGATGATGCCGTTATGCACGATGGCCAGGCGGCCGTCGTTGGAAGCATGGGGATGGGCATTGCGCTCGGCGGGCACGCCGTGCGTGGCCCAGCGGGTATGGCCCATGGCGCAGGTGGCCATGGAAACAGGCTCCTTGGCCAGCTTTTCCTCAAGGGCGGAAAGCTTGCCCTGGGCACGGGTGATGCACAGCTCGCCGCGCTGCACGCAGGCAACGCCCGCGGAATCATAGCCGCGGTATTCAAGACGCCGCAGGCCTTCGATGACCACAGGCACCGCCGGACGGTGCCCGGCATATCCGATAATGCCACACATGGTGACCTCCTATGCGATAAGGGATGGCGGAGAGGGGAGCTTTTTTTGAGGGGGGAAGGGAACCTTTTCCTGGCGGAAAAAAGGTTCCCTTCCCCCCTCAAACTCCCCCCATCCTTCCAAAAACCGCTCATATGCTGTTTTGCCCCACAGGGCAATCCCTGCTCCGGGACGTACGGCGCCCGAAAAAATCAGGGAAAAATGCCGCAGGGAACGGCTATTTTGTCAGTAAAGTCCCGGCCCGGCAAGTGCCCCTCAGGAGGGGACGCCGGGAGGGCGGAGACCCGCCCCTGCATCCACGAAAAAAGAAAGCGTGGTCCACCCGGCATGGCCGCCCGGCAACGCCTGTTCTGCCTTTCTGTTCCCGCAAGCTAAAAGCAAACCGTCCGCGAGTAGTTATGGTCCCGTGACTTCGGGTCATGCCCGGCAATGTCATACAATAAAAAAGAGGCTGCCCTTACGGGCAGCCTTTAATAAGCGGGTTTTGGGGGAGGAGGGGTTCCTCCCCCAGCCTTTATCTTTCCTAGATACCGGCGCTTTCCAGCACGCGGCTGTTGTAGACTTCGATCTTGGCCTTCTGTTCCAGCATGCGCATGAAGGTCTGGTACATGCCTTCCACGCGCTTGCGCTGCACCAGCTCGGTGAGCAGGTTCTCCATGCCGGCCCAGCCGTCGGACTTGGGCTGTTCCACGGCGGTCACACGGCAGAGCAGGGCACCGCACTTGCTGCTGTCTTCCTGCTCGTACACGCTGAAGGCCTGGTCGATCCAGGTCTGCGGCGCGGCGCGGAAGATGACCTGGTTCATGGCCGGGTTGGGCACGAAGCCGGCCAGGGCGCCGTCGCGGGTCAGGTCGGCGCTCTGCACGCGGGCGGCGTCTTCAGCGGGCAGCGTGCCGTCGGTCATGGCCTTGCGGATGGCAGTGGCCTTTTCCATGGCGGCCTGCAGGGACTTTTCCGCCACCAGGGCCTTCATGACGCGGTCGCGGGCCTGATCCAGAGTGGGCGTGGTGGACGGCTCGGAGGTGAGCACCCGCACCACCAGGTAACGGTCACCGGCTTCCAGGGCCGTGTCCACAGGGGAGTTGGCCGGGGCCTTCATCAGGCTGGCCGCCATCTCGTCGCTGATGCCCAGGATCTTCTGCAGTTCGGCCTGGCCCACCAGACCGGTACGTTCGGCCTTGAGCAGGGGCTGTTCCTTGCCGTCGGCATCCTTGTAGCTGCCGGCGCTGGCCGCGCTTTCCTGCAGGGGACGGTTGTTGATGTTGTCACCGATCAGGCTGTCCAGCACGTCGTTGACCTTTTCCACGCCTTCCTGCTTGGCCAGGGTGGCGCGCACTTCGGCTTCCACTTCGGCAAAGGGCTGCACGCTGGCGTCCTTGCGCTCTTCCATCTTGATGATGTGCAGGCCGAACTGGCTGCGCACGGGCTCGGAGATCTGGCCGGGCTGCAGGGCCCAGGCGGCATCTTCGAAAGGCTTCACGGTCTGGCCGCGCTGGATCCAGCCCAGCTCACCGCCGGGGCCGGCGGCATTGGGGCCGTTGTTGGCATTGGCCACGGCGGCAAAGTCGCCCTTTTCCGCCTCGCTGCGGATGCGGGCGGCCTTTTCCATGGCCTGCTTCACGGCCGCTTCGGGAGCGTTCTCCGCCAGGGGCACCAGGATGTGGGCCACCTTGACCTGCTCGGGCTGGCGGAAGCGCTGCTTGTTGGCTTCATACCACTTGAGGGCGGCCTCGGCGCTCACGCTCTCGGGGCGCACCAGGCCTTCGGGGGCCACGGCCACATATTCCACTTCCACGCGGGGCTGGCTGGCCAGCTCGGCCTTGTGGGCCTCGTACCAGGCGCCGAGCTCTTCCTCGGTGGGCTTCACCGAAGCGGCAAAATCGGCAGCGGGCAGGTACAGGTACTCCACCGTGCGCTGCTGGGTGAGGAAATCATAGTACTTGCGGGCTTCGTCACCGGCGGCCCAGGCGCTGCCGGCCACGGTGCGCATCACCTTGTCACGCAGGATGCTGTCCGCCAGGCCCTGTTCGTATTCGGCCACGCTCATGCGCTGGGCTTCGATGTTGCGCTTGTAGGCCTCGGGATCGAACTTGCCCTGGGCGTCCTGGAACGCGGGCAGCTTGGAGACCACATAATGCATCTCTTCAGGGCTCACGGTCATCCCCACGCGGGCGGCTTCCTGACGGATCAGCTGGGCGCTGATGAGCTCGTTGAGCACCTGACGGCCCAGCTTCTGCTGCACCAGGGCCTCACGGGTCAGGGAGGGATCGTTGCGCATGGCGTATTCGGCGGCCCGCTGATAGGCCTGCTCGAACTGCTGGGCCGTGATGGCCTCACCGTTGACCTTGGCCACCACATTGCTGGAACCGCCGTCGGTCAGGCTGCCGACGCCCCAGAACATGAAGACGAGGATGATGATGGCGAAGGCTACCTTGACGCCAAAGGACTGGGCATTGGAACGGATATAATCAAGCATGGGCACTCCGAAAAAAGGCACGGAATTTATTGCCCGCAAAGATTCGGGCAACGGACAACTATAGGGGCATTCCGGCAGAAACTCAAGAAGAGTGCGGGAACCGGCCCTCCATCCGCTGCTGACAAGCGATGTCCTTTGCCCTATATGCAGGGGATGGATCATACAGCTATCGAAAGCCTGCTGCAGGCCGTGGCCCGGGGGGACATCCCGCCGGAACAGGCCCTGCGGCATCTGGGAGACGCCACTGCGGCCGACAGCCTGCAGGGCCTGCATCTGGATCATGAACGCGCCCTGCGTACCGGCCTGGGCGAGGTCGTCTTCGCCCAGGGCAAGACCGACGGGGCCCTGGTGGGGGCCGTGCGCGGCCTCAGCCTTCGCGGCGCCCCCGTGCTGGTCAGCCGCGCTTCGGAAGCGCAGGGGGCCCTGTTGCAACGCGAATTCCCCGCAGGACGCTACTGGGCGCAATGCCGTCTTTTCTGTCTGGGCGGTGAAGGGCGGGAAGTGCCGGAGCTGGGCCCGCCGTGGCCCGAAAGGGGCGAGATCATGGTGGTCACGGCCGGAGCGGCCGACATCCCCGTGGGCGCCGAAGCCTACGGAGCGCTGCGCTTCTGGGGCCACGACTGCGGCTTCCTCACCGATGTGGGCGTGGCCGGGCTGCACCGCCTTGCCCCGCACATCCGGGATCTGCGCGCCGCCCGCCTCATCATCGCCGTGGCCGGCATGGAAGGCGCCCTGCCCGGCGTGCTGGCCGGGCTGGTACCCTGCCCGGTGCTGGCCGTCCCCACGTCCGTGGGCTACGGCGTGGGCGCGGGCGGCATGGCCGCCCTCCACAGCATGCTCTGCTCCTGCGTGCCCGGCCTGGCCGTCCTCAATATAGACAACGGTTTCGGCGCCGCGGCCTTCGCTGCCAAACTGCTGCGCCATGCCTGATGCGCGCACAGATGTGCACAACAAGCGCAACTATCTGTTTTTGAACGATAAAAAAGTTTGAATTCCACGCTCTCCGAAAGGGGGGGCACCCCCGTATCCCGGGACGGCCCGCAAGGTCGTCCCGGCCGGGCCGCCAACGGCGTTCACGCCAGCGGGCGGCCATGACAGCATTTTTCCCACCCCTTTTCCCCCTCTCCTGCGCAGGACGTCCCGAAACACAGCCATGACACGGGCACTGTCCCTGCCGGGAGCGCTGGCACTGTTGATGCATCTGCCCGTACAGACATCACGGACAGGCCGGGCAGGCATCCTTCACATCTTCAACGACCGGAGCAACTATGATACCGCACCAGATGCTGGACGCGCTTTCACGCCAGACCGGGGCCGCCCTGGCATTCAACGGGGACGGTCTGTGCCGCCTGCGCTTCGACGGCCGCTTCATCGTGGACCTTGAGGTCACGGACGACGAGGACGCCATCTATCTGTATGCCCGCCTGGGGACGCTCCCTGCCGGTGAGCAGGGCAGGGAACTGATGGCCCGGATGATGCGGGCCCATTGCCTGGGCCGGGAGAGCGGCAACACGCTTTTCGGCCTGGACGGTGAGGAGATCATGGCCTTTGCCCGCGTGGCGGCGGCCGAAGCCGAGGAAGGGACGCTCTTCACCGCGCTGGAAGATTTTCTGGATGTCCTGGCCCACTGGGCCGATGTGATGCAACAGGGCCGCTAGACGGGAAGGCCCCGCTGCCTGCTGCCGTCTTCCGGCACCATATACCGGGACGATTTTGGCCGGAGCTCCGCGTCCGGGAGACATGTCTCGCCGGTAACAGCGCCGCCAAGGAACTGTGCGGAACTCCTTGGCCCTGCAGAGCCCCGCACCGGCCCCGTGCCGCACAGGCGACCACAGGGCATCACCGCCGCGGGAAATCCCACGCCCGCCTGCCCGGTCGCGACAGCCGGAGAAGGCCGCCACGCCGCCGCTCTCAACCATATTCATAATGAAGGGGGACGCCATGCCAGGACCAGTGCAGGCAACGCAGACACGCTACATCAGTCTCGATACGGATTTCGGCTATGACGCCCTGGGCGGCATGGGCCGCCTTGGCAGGCACAGCATGGAGGTGCTGGAGCCCGGCACACGGCAGACCGACCGCATCCCGGGCCCGCCCAAAACGGTGGGGCGCTGGTTCGCCAAGCTGCTGGACAGCCTCACCCCGGCAAGCTGGCGTGCCCAGGGCAAGTTCCGTCGCGGGCTGGAAGACTTCAGCGCCCAGACGGGCAGGATACTGGGCCATCTGCGCAATGCCGCTGCCGGTGCGCCCGACGATCCCCAGCGCCGTGCGGATCTGGAATCGGCCCTGCGGGAGCTGGCCGGACTGCGGCAGGCGGCGCGCCCCATGACCAGCCGGGGCGCGGACTATGCCGAACTGCTCCAGACCCGTGTGCGCCGCAACATGGCCATCCTGCGCGAGGAAGCCCCGCAACGCGCCGTGGAGTTGCGGCAGCTGCAGACGAGCGGCCTGCTGGATGCCGTCATCGCCGACCTCGATGACGGGCAGGCGGACATGGCCGCCGACCTGGCCCTGATCCGGGATGCCCTGCACACCGGCGCGGACGACATGGCCGCCCGGGTGGAGGCTCGGGCCACCGACCAGGGAACGGCTTCCGCCGCACCGGTCGATGACACGCCCCCCGAAACGGCCCCGCAGCCCTATCGTTCCCGTTTCAGCCCCGCCGCCCTGCGGGACTTCTTCCTGGGCCGCATCACCTTCAGGGAGGAAGCCCGGCAGGCCTTGCAGGAACGCCAGGCCACCCTGGCCCGTTTCACGGGCGAGGCCCGGGACACCCTGCAAGCGGCCCTGGAAGCCGTGGACGCCGTGCTGCAGGACAGGCTGACGGCTGATGCGGACAGTTTTGCCCACGTCCAGCATCAGGTGGACGAAAATATGCGCCGGGCCATCCACTGCGCCCTGGACGATGTCTGCGGGCTGGCCCTGCGCCATCTGGATACGTCGGAGAGCGTAGGGCAGGAAGGGCAGGACTTCCGCCGCATCGACGCGGACTTCGTCCGGCAGGAGCTGGCCGCCATCGAACACGGCGACCGGCCCGCGAGCGGGGACAGCGCCCCGGCGGATACGGCCCGCCCCGACGCGGACCCGTTCCGGCAGGGCATCCGGCAGGCACGCCGGCAGATACGGGATATCTCCCGCCTGTACGGCCAGCTGACGGAAGGACTGGGCGAGCTGGCGCAGCGGGACAGCCGCTGCCGGGCCTGCCTGCTGCTGCACGAGCTGGCCGAAAGCGACCTGCCCCCGGACATGGACCGTCAGGAATGGGGCCGGGCCTGCGACACGCTCATCGAGGCCCTGCGCTCTCCCGCCACGGATGCCTGGGCCGTCAGGGACGCTCTGTCCGTCATCGACCGGAGGACAGGAGATGCCCGGATGCCGGAAGACGTGCGCCGGCGCTTCCAGGAAGGGCGGGCCGATCTGCTGCGCCACCTCGAACCGGCCATGGACCGCCCCGTCTTCCAGCTTGCCGGGACCGACCAGGCCGAGAGCCGCCTGGATGCCCTTGAGCAGGCGCGCGCCCTGCATCAGGTGGTGGGCCACGCGGGAGCGCTGTTGCAGCGCGCCCGGCTGCCGCAGGCGGACAGCCTCATCTCCCAGGGGCTCCAGATCAGCCGTCTGGCCCTGCGCCTGCGTACCAACGGCCCGCGCGAGCCGGAACACCGGCAGCAGGCCATCACGGAACTGCGCACGTCCGTCGCCCGTTTCATGGCCAACCTGACCCTGGCCCGGATGCAGACGGAGAACCCCACCATACACAGCGCCCAGCCCGAAGCGCGCGGACTGGATACCGACGGCGCCCGGGAGGGCCTCGACCTGATCCGGCAGAGCGTGGAACGCATCCTTGGCGGCCTGCAGGATCAGGAAGGCGGCGTGGTGGCACGCGCGGCCCTGCAGGACGGCCTGAGACTGCTGGAAAAGGGCAGGGACGCGGCCGTAGCCTGCGGCAGGCTCCTCGACAACGCCATCCACAAGGAGACCGGCGTGGCGGAACAGCTGGCCGTCTGCCTGGAATCCGGCCGCGACGATGCCGCCACGGCCCTGCACGGCCTGCTGGAAGGCAGCCGCTGGACCAAGGGCAAGCACGGCGAGGCAAAGGCGGCCATCGACGCCTTTCTGGCAGCCCTGCGCCCCGTGCAGGAAAGCCGGGGGCAAAGCCGGCTGCTGCGCTTCCTCGCCAACCGCCTGTCCGGAGCCTTCACCCCGCACGATGTCTACATGGGCTTCGACGGCAGCATCCACATGCTCATCAATACGGACAGGCAGGGCCTTGGCGGCAGCCGGAAGCTCCAGGGCACCCGCTGGATCACCCTGCCGCCGCCGGACCAGCTCCGGCCGGGCGTCTCCACCGGCGTGCACCGCCTGGACCAGCTGCTGGAAGCCGGGGACAACCGCACTACCTTCTACCCGCAGCTCCACCAGCTGCTGACGCGCTATTTCTCCGGCATCCCCTATGATCTCAGCCTTCCCGGAGACGGGCAGTAATCACGTGAAACAGTCCCGGGGGAAGACTTCCTCCCCCGGGCTTCCGCAACAGTTGCGGCTACGGCCCCCTGCTTCAGCAAAAGCCCCTCCACAGGGGCTTTTGCTTTTCAGGAGCGGGACAGGCCCCTCGGAGAAAGGGGATTTGGAGGGGGATGGAGGGCTTGGGGTTTGGGCACTGGTCAAAGGGGGGACTTTCCCAAAAAAAACGAACGCCCCGTGCATGGCACGGGGCGTTCCCATTGGCGTACTGCCCAAAAACATCATGACCGCTACTTGGCGGAAGGCTCCACATCATCCACGGGCACGATGCTGTCCACATCATATTCCAGCAGCGAGGTCTGGCCCAGCAGCAGGGCGCGTTCCTTTTCCACGGTCTTGCGGAAGCGCTCCATGGAGGCCTTGCGCACGCTCTCGCCGCGCGGGTTGATGGCCTTGGCCGGATTGACGAACTTGCCGTTCTGCCGCAGGCGGAAATCCAGATGCGGCCCGGAAGAAAGGCCCGTGCTGCCCACGAAGCCGATGACCTGGCCCTGACGCACACGCTGACCGTTGCGCAGGCCGCGGGCATAGCCGGACAGATGGGAATACATGGATTCCAGCCCGGCCGAATGCTTGATGATGACCTGGTTGCCGTAGCCTCCGGCCCAGCTGCGCCGGGTGACCACGCCGTCACCCACGGCCTTGACCGGCGTACCGGTGGGCGCACCGTAGTCCACCCCCAGATGCGGACGGCTGTAGCCGAGGATGGGATGCTTGCGGTTGTGCGAGAAGCGGGACGTCACGCGGGTGAAGGCCAGCGGCGCCTGCAACAGGGTCTTGCGCAGGTTCTCGCCCTTGGCATTGTAATGCTGCGGCCGGTTCTTGCCGTCACGGAACAGATAGGCCTCGTAGGTGGTGCCCGTGTTGGTGAAATGGGCGGCCAGCACGCGGCCATAGCCCTTGTATTCGCCGTCACGGTAGCGTTTTTCCACCAGCACCTTGAAACTGTCGCCGGGTTGCAGGTCGCGGATGAAGTTGATCTCCGAGCCGAACAGACTGCCCAGGGTCAGGGCCAGCTGCGGGCTTTCGCCGATGTCGGCCACGGCCTGGAAAAGATTGTCGTCGATGGTGGCTTCCACCTGGGCGAGGGTGGTCACATATTCGATGGGCTCCACGCGGGCCACGGGCTCTTCCGCCCCTTCCACCACCAGACGGCGGCTGGCGTCGATCTCGTACTCGAATCGCTTGAGCTGGCCGGAAGCGGGGTCCACCACGATGGTGTAGGGCTGGCCGGTACGGAAGGCCCGCATGGAAAAGACCTGCCGGGCGGCGCTCACATAAGGATGGGACCCGGAAGAGGTGTTTCCCTCGATGATCTTGCTGACGGTATCGCCCTTTTCCACCGTGCCGTGCACCACGGCCTCGCCGTTGATGATCTCGGCCCCTTCGGGCAGGGGCACCGTGGGCTGGGCATCCTGGTCCGTCTCTGCCTCTGCGGCAGTGGCAGCTTCGGGAGCGGCAGGGGCTTTTTCCTGCCCGGCGTCTTCCGTCCCGGTCGCGGGGGCCGTTGCCTCCCCGTCGCGAGCCGGGGCCTCGGCGGCCTGTTCCGTCACGGCCTGGCCGGGAGCCGTATCTGTATCCTCTGAGCTCCAGGGCAGGTGGGCTATGCCCAGCTGTCCGGCCAGCAGGCCAAGGAGGATCACGAGGACGAAAAAGACTGCAAGTCCTGTTTTCTTCATGCGGTACACTCCAAACAGTATGGCATATAGCCTGCGCGCCCGTCAGTTGTCCAGCAAGATGCCCGCCGTCCCCTCCGGACGGGGAACACGGCGCGCACCATGCCCTTCCTAAGGTATGTTCCTTGTGTCAACATGTGCGTAAATATCATAACATACTGAAAATAAAGATAATAATAAAAACATCTCCTCTTGATTTTCTTGCGCCTGCCGTATAGATGTTGCTCACGCAACAAACAATCATCATCGCAGCAGCGTCACAGGACGCTTTCGTGGGGTTTTCCGTGTCTTTGCATCTTTCCTACAAAAAATGGCTGTTCTTCGTCCTTTCCTCAGCCTATCTGGTGGTCTTCATCCAGAACGTGGCCATCACCGTGGTCACCCCCGACGTCATGCAGGACCTCGGGCTCTCCTCCGGTGACATGGGCCTGCTGGGTTCCGTCTACCTGTATGCCTATGCCCTTACCCAGGTCTTTTCCGGCATCCTCTCCACCCGTTTCGGCCCGCGCCGCCTGCTGAGCTGCCAGTTCTTGGTGGCGGCCCTGGGCGGCTTCCTTTTCGCCACGGCCCACAGTCTGCCCATGGCCGTGGCCGGGCGTCTGCTCAACGGTCTGGGCATGGCCGGGGTCATGTCCTCTTCCTTCACCCTGTTCAGCCGCTGGTTCGCGCCCGAGACCTTCTCCCGGCTCTGCACCCTGTTCTTCATCGCGGGCGGCATGGGCGGCCTGCTTGCCACCACCCCGCTTTCCCTGGCCAACCACTGGGTGGGCTGGCGTCTGGTCTTCCTTGCGCTTTCCGTGCTGACCTGTTCCCTGACCGTCATCATCTATACCGTGGTGCGGGACTGGCCGCCCCATCTGGCGGCCACCTGCAGCGGCATCCGTCTGGCCGACGTGCTGCGTGACGTGGCCGCCATGGCCAAGCAGTCCGACTTCTGGAAGATGGTCGTCTGGTACCTGACCCTGCCGTCGCAGTATTTCGTGTTCCACGGGCTCTGGGGCGCTGTCTACATGGGCGGGACCTTCGGCCTTTCGCCCAGCCTCATCGGCAATATCCTGGCCATGGGCGCCGTGGGCTTCATCGCCGGGACGCCGCTTTTGACCTGGGTCAGCGAAAAGCGCCTCAAGTCCCGCCGCAAGGCCATGGTCCTGGCCAGCCTGCTGGCCTGCGTCTCCGGCGCGGCCCTGAGCCTGGGCAGCGCCGGACTGAGCGTGCCCCTGCTGTTCGTGGTCTCCCTGGGCCTGGGCATCGCGGCCAACGGCCCCTGCCCCGTGGGCTATGCCACCGGCCGGGAACGCTTCGGCAACCGCATGGTGGGCAGCCTGAGCGGCATCCTGGCATCTTCGGTGTTCGTGGGCGGGGCCCTGCTCCAGCTGATCTCCGGGGCGCTGCTTTCCTTTGCCCAGCAGGCGGGCCTTTCCCAGCCCTGGACATGGGCCTTTGCCCCGCTGGCGCTCCTGGCTGCCGTCAGTGCCCTGGCCGCCTGGCTCCTGCCGGAGACGTTCGTTGATAAAAAATAATAAAAACAATATGTTAATAGAGATACGCACAAAAGTGTCATAAGTGACACAGTTAAGGATCCGGCCCCCGGCAGTCCGTACAGGCAGGCTGCTGGGGGCTTTTGTTTTGCGCTGCCGTATCCCCCCACACAGAAGAAGGCAAAAAGGCTCACCGTCCAAATGCAAGCCTTCCTGACCTATCCGCCGCGCCTGATAACGAGACGCGGACTTGTTTAGCGGACGTTTTTATGCTATAAAAACATCTTTGCGACGACCGGAAGAAGGTCCCGGATCGCAAGGGGCCGCTCATGACAAATGCACATGTTTCCCTTCAGGATTTTCGCCACCGCCTGCGCCGGCATCTGCTCGGCGGCATCCCCGGTGGCCCGGATGGCGGGGGAGCGCCCTGGCTGGATGGTCTGGTCATGGAATACCTCCCGTCCGGCAATGTGTTGCGGATCACCTTTCCCCATATCTACTTCGCCCGCTGGTTCGCGCCGCACAAAACGGATTTTTCGGCAGCCGTGAAGGCCGCCTGGCCGGGCGCCGACGCCCCCCGGCTGGAATACGTCCTGCCCGGGCGGCGCCTGCCCCGGGGCCCGGCGCCGCAAGTGGCCCCGGCCCGCATCCCGGACGCCCTCTTTTTCCATGCCGACGGCAGCAGGGACGAGATGCCGCTGCCGGGCGGCGCCCGCAATGCCTTTCCCCTGGCCATGGCCAGGGCCGTCGCCCTGCGGGAGCCCGGGCACAGCCCCTTCCTGCTCCACGGCGAAAAAGGCACGGGCAAGAGCCATGTGCTGCAGCACATGGCCGCGTCCCTCGCCCGGCAGGGCCTGCGCGTCATCCTGGCCCCGGCGGCCCGTTTTTTTCAGCACTGTCCTCTGGAAGAACAGACGGCCCCCCTGTTCTGGCAACAGGCCGAGGCCCTGTTCCTGGACGATATCCAGACCCTGGGCGGACAGCCCCGTTCCCAGCGCCTGCTGGCGGCCCTGCTGGCGCATCGCCCCGAAAAGGCCCCGGTGGTCCTCGCCCTGGAGGGCGGCCCCGATGCCCTCGGAGCGTGGGAACCCGGCCCCGCCGCCAGCGTCCGGCAACTGTTCTCCGCCGAACTGACCCCGCCGGACATGGAAGCCCGCATGCGTTACCTGCAGCAATGCTGCCGGGAGAACGCCCTGGACCTGCCCCGCGAACATCTGCGCCTCATGGCGCGGCGCGCGGCCCATTTCCACGGCCTGCGTTCCCTGCTGCTCCGGGTCAAGTCCGCCTGGGAGGATGATGCCGCCCGGCATCCCAGCCTGGACGATCTGGAACGTCTGGCCCGTACGGGACCGGTGCAGGCCTGCCATGCCGGCCACGAACAGATCCTGGCCGAGGCCGCACGCTGCTGCGATGCCGCCCCCGCCGACATCACGGGCACGGGACGCCACGCGCGGCTGGTCATGGCCCGGCAGGCCGCCATGTACGTCTGCCGTCGCCATCTGGGCCTCTCCTATCCCGAACTGGGCCGGGCCTTTGGCGGACGCGACCACAGTACCGTCATCCATGCGGTTAAAAAGATTGGAAAAATGCTGGAAAGTAACAAAGATGTGCAACACCTTGTCGCCAGACTGGAGAAATGCGCACATCAGGAACAGCCGGACAGCTCCCCCACGGACGAAGTGTTCGGGGCGTAGACGGGCAGTGCTTAAAGGGATAGCTAAAATTTCAAGTAAAAACAGTCTGTTGCATATGTTCCGCACAAAAGCACAGGCATCAATTATTACAAGGATTCTTTTATGAAACTTTCTGTTAATAAAGAACAGATCATCGAAGGCCTGCAGAAAGCGGCAGCCATCATCCCTGCCAAAGCAGGAGCCGCCTACCTGCGTTCCATCTGGCTCAAGGCCGAGAAGGGCAGCCTGTCCATCATGGCCACGGACGCCAATATTGAATTCACCGGCCGTTATCCCGCCGAAGTGAAGCAGCCCGGCCTCATCGGTGTGCAGGGCCGCGCTTTCGTGGATCTGGTGCGCCAGCTGCCTGCGGGCGTGCTCCAGCTCACGCTGGACGAGAGCACCGGCAACCTGCTGCTGGAACAGGGCCGCCGCACGTACAAGCTGCCTGTGAGCGGGGCCGAGTGGTTCCAGAACTTTTCCGAATTCCCGGCCGAGTCCCCGGTGACCTGGTCGGGCGACTTCCTGCAGGACGTGCTGGATCGCGTGGTCTTCTGCATCAGCGACGACGACGCCACCGACGCCATCACCTGCCTGTACATGAAGCCTTGCGGCAACGGCCGTATCGACGTCTGCGGCCTCAACGGCCACCAGTTCGCCCTGGTCTCCTTCACCCATGACGATCTGGCCGCCCGTCTGCCCGAAGAGGGCGTGCTCATCCAGAAGAAGTACCTGCAGGACATGAAGAAGTGGCTGGGCGTGGACGAGATCGAGCTCAACATCACCGACAAGCGCCTGTACCTGCGTACCCTGGACGGTGCCGAGAGCCTGTCCGTGCCGCGTGCCGGTCATGACTATCCCGACTACACGGTGTTCATGAGCCGTCTGGAAGGCGACGGCGTGAGCCTGCTCACCGTCAACCGCAAGGAAGCCATCGAGGCCCTGGGCCGCATCCAGATCTTCAACACCGACAGCGACCGCTGCGCCTATCTCGACCTGGGCGACAACGAAGTGCGCCTCTCCGCCCAGGGGCAGGACACCGGTTCGGCCAACGAGAGCCTGGAAGTGACCTACCGCGGCGACATCAGCCGCATCGCCTTCCCCACCCGCAACCTCATGGACGTGCTGGGCCACTTCAGTTCGCCCAGCGTGGACATGATCCTGACCGGCGCCGAGGGCCCCTGCGGCATCCACGGTTCCGAAGACAACGAGTACACGGTCATCATCATGCCCATGAAGATTTCCGAATCCACCTACTATAGCGAGGAAGATGTTTAATGGCTCCTGACATGGCCTCCAGCTACGACGCCTCATCCATTACCATTCTCGAAGGGTTGTCCGCGGTGCGCAAGCGCCCGGCCATGTACATCGGTTCCACCGACGTGCGCGGCCTGCACCATCTGGTGTACGAAGTGGTGGACAACTCCATCGACGAGGCCATGGCCGGCTTCTGCACCCGCATCACCGTCATCCTGCACGCCGACAACAGCGTCACCGTGCGCGACGACGGCCGCGGCATCCCCGTGGACATCCATCCCAAGGAAGGCGTGCCCGCGGTGCAGGTGGTCATGACCAAACTGCACGCCGGCGGCAAGTTCGACAACAACAGCTACAAGGTCTCCGGCGGCCTGCACGGCGTGGGCGTGTCCTGCGTCAACGCCCTGTCCGAGTGGCTGACGGTCACGGTGCGCCGTGACGGCAAGCGCTACCGCCAGCACTATTCCCGCGGCGTGCCGCAGGACCAGCTGACGGTCATCGGCGAGGCCGACGGCCACGGCACCACGGTGCGCTTCCAGCCCGACGAGCAGATCTTCGAGGTGCTGGAATTCTCCTACGACACCCTCAAGAAGCGTTTCGAAGAGCTGGCCTACCTCAACAAGGGCCTGTACATCGAGTGCATCGACGAGCGCACCAGCGAGACCCACGTCTTCCACGCCGAGGGCGGCATCCGCCAGTTCGTGAGCGACCTCAACTCCGGCCAGCAGGGCATCCACCCCATCATCATGGCCGAAGGCGTGGTGGACAATGTGGCCATCGACTTTGCCCTCCAGTACAACGCCGGCTACAAGGAGACCATCCTCACCTTCGCCAACAACATCCATACCAAGGAAGGCGGCACGCATCTGGTGGGCTTCCGTACGGCGCTCACCCGCGCCATCAACGGCTATGTGAAGAACCAGCCCGACCTGACCAAGAAGTTCAAGGGCACGGCCCTGTCGGGCGACGACGTGCGCGAGGGCCTTACGGCCGTCATCAGCGTCAAGCTGCCCCAGCCCCAGTTCGAAGGCCAGACCAAGACCAAGCTCGGCAACAGCGAAGTGGCCGGCATGGTGGCCGGCATGGTCTATGACAGGCTCACGGTCTACTTTGAGGAGAACCCCAAGGACATCCGCCTGATCATCGACAAGGCCGTGGACGCCGCCCGCGCCCGCGACGCCGCCCGCCGCGCCAAGGAACTGGTGCGCCGCAAGGGCGCGCTCTCGGACAATTCCCTGCCCGGCAAGCTGGCCGATTGCCAGAGCAAGGACCCCGCGGAATCCGAACTGTTCATCGTGGAAGGTGACTCCGCAGGCGGCTCCGCCAAGCAGGGCCGCAACCCGCGCAACCAGGCCATCCTGCCCCTGCGCGGCAAGATCCTGAACACCGAGCGCACCCGCTTCGACAAGATGCTGGCCAACAAGGAAGTGAAGGCCCTCATCACGGCCATGGGTGCGGGTATCGGCGAAGAGGACACCGACCTTGACAAGCTGCGCTACCACAAGATCATCATCATGACGGACGCCGACGTGGACGGCGCCCACATCCGCACCCTGCTGCTGACCTTCTTCTTCCGGCAGTATCAGGAGATGGTGGAGAAGGGCTACGTCTACATCGCGCAGCCGCCCCTGTACCGTGTGCACAACGCGCGCATGGAAAAGTTCATCAAGGACGACGCCGAGCTCAACGAGTTCCTGCTCAACCGCGTGAGCGAGGACGTGACCGTGGTGGCCGCCAACGGGCGGGAATACACGGGCAGCGACCTGATCCGCCTCATGGAGACCATCGAGAAGATCGAGCTGCGCGTGGCCGATGCCGAGAGCACCGGCATGCCGCGTCCCCTGTTCCTGGCCCTGGCCACCTATCCCCGCGCCGTGGACCGCGAGCTGCTGGAAGCCCGCGATGCCGATTTCCTGGCCTGGCTGGAGAAGCACGAATACGCCCTGAGCCTGGAACGGGAACACAGCGAGGACGAGGACGAAGGCCGCGTGTTCGCCGTGTTCGAGAACACGGGCAGCCACCACACCCGCCGGGGCATGGAGTTCTTTGCCTCCCGCCTGTACCGGCAGACCTGGCAGCTGTTCAACGACCTGCGCGAGCAGTGCGGCGAGCTGAGCTTCAGCCTGCGCCGCAAGGACAGCAGCAGCCAGGCCGGCGACGTGTTCGACCTGATGCAGATGACCCTGGACGAGGCCCGCAAGGGCATCAACATCCAGCGCTACAAGGGTCTTGGTGAAATGAACCCCGAACAGCTCTGGGTGACCACCATGAACCCCGAGAACCGCGTGCTGCTGCAGGTCTCGGTGGAGGACGCCAACGAGGCTTCGGACGCCTTCGAGGAACTCATGGGCGACCGGGTGGAGCCCCGCCGCGAGTTCATCGAACGCAACGCCCTGAGCGTGCAGGATCTGGACATCTAGCTGCCGGAGGGACGACGCATGCAGGATACTGGCAAGGAAAAGAAGAGCTGCTTCGGCTGCTCCGTCATCGCCGTCTGCGGCTGGCTGGTCTGCGCGGCCATGTGCCTGTGGCTGACCATCTCGCTGGAAGGCTACCCCAAGGCCTACAGCCTGGCCTATCCGGCAGCCATGGCGGTGCTGTTCAGCAACATCTTCGTCTTCATCTTCACCAGCTCCCGCTGCGCGGGGGACGTGCGCCGTCTCCTGCCCGCCGTGATCCGTGTCTGCTTCGGTGAGGGGACCATGCTGCTGCTGGTCTGGCTCTGGGGCAGGTACTGGCTGGCTGCCTGAGGACGTTTCCCGGCGGGGGCCGCCCGGCGGCTCCCCCGGTACGACATCCTTTGAGAAAGAACACGGGACCCGCTCCCGACCTGATATTTTACCTGCGAGGCAAACGTGTCTGAACAGAACAGCGGCATACAGCAGCCGCAAGTCAGCATTGAGAAGGAACTCCGCAAGTCCTATCTGGAGTATTCCCTTTCGGTCATCATCGGGCGCGCCATCCCCGACGCGCGCGACGGCCTCAAGCCCGTGCACCGGCGCATCATGTACGCCCAGTACGAGCTGGCCAACAGTTACAACCGTCCGCACAAGAAATCGGCGCGCATCGTCGGTGACGTCATCGGTAAGTATCACCCCCACGGCGACAGCGCCGTGTACTATGCCCTGGTGCGTCTGGCCCAGGATTTCTCCATGCGCGACCCGCTGGTGGACGGGCAGGGCAACTTCGGTTCCATCGACGGCGACGCCGCGGCCGCCATGCGTTACACGGAAGTGCGCATGTCGCGTCTGGCCAGCGAGTTCCTGGCCGACATCGACAAGGAGACCGTGGACTTCCGGCCCAACTACGACAACACGCTGCAGGAGCCCTCGGTGCTGCCCACCAAGGTGCCCAACCTGCTGCTCAACGGTTCGTCGGGCATCGCCGTGGGCATGGCCACCAACATCCCGCCCCACAACCTGGGCGAGCTGTGCGACGCCCTGCAGATGCTGCTGGACGATCCCCAGTGCACCATCTCGGACCTCATGGAAGTGGTCAAGGGCCCGGACTTCCCCACGCGCGGCTTCGTCTACGCGGGCAAGGGCCTGTCCGATGCCTACCACACCGGTCGCGGCACCGTGAAAGTGCGCGGCCGTCTGGAAGTGGAAGAACGCAAGAAGGGCCTGCAGGCCATCGTCATCCGCGAGATCCCCTTCGGCCTCAACAAGTCCTCGCTGGTGGAGAAGATCGCCGGTCTGGTCAATGACCACAAGATCGACGGCATCTCCGACCTGCGCGACGAATCCGACCGCAAGGGCATCCGCGTGGTCATCGACCTGAAGCGCGGCACCATCCCGGACATCGTCATCAACAGCCTGTACAAGTACACGCCGCTGGAGACCAGTTTCGGCATCAACATGCTGGCCGTGGTGGACAACCGTCCCGTGCTGCTCAACCTCAAGACGGCCCTGTCCTGCTTTGTGGACCACCGTCGCGAGGTGGTCATCCGCCGCACCCGCTACGACCTGCAGAAGGCCGAGGCCCGCGCCCACATCCTGGAAGGCCTGCGCATCGCCATCGACCACATCGACGAAGTGGTGGCCCTGATCCGCGCCTCCGCCAGCCCGGACGAGGCCCGCGCCGGCCTCATGCAGCGCTTCGAGCTCACCGAGGTGCAGGCCCGCGCCATCCTGGACATGCGCCTGCAGCGCCTGACCGGCCTGCAGCGTGAAGAGCTCATGGCCGAATACCGCGAACTGCTGGAAAAGATCGAGTTCTTCAAGTCCGTGCTGGAGAACCCCGAAGTGCTGCGCTCCGAGCTCAAGCGCGAGATCCGCGAGATCCGCGAGACCTTCGCCACGCCGCGCCGTACCGAGGTGCTCACCGACGCCCTGGGCGGCATCGACATCGAGGACCTCATCCCCGACGAGGAAGTGGTCATCACCCTGTCGCGCCGCGGCTACATGAAGCGCACCAGCCTGGAGAACTACCAGCAGCAGAAGCGCGGCGGCAAGGGCATCGCGGCCCTGCATACCTCCGATGACGACTATGTGCAGGAGTTTTTGACCACCACCAACCACCAGTACCTGTGCCTGTTCACCAACAAGGGCCGCATGCACCAGCTCAAGGTGCATCAGGTGCCCGAGGGCAGCCGCACGGCCAAGGGCGTGCACATCAACAACCTGCTGCCCCTGGAAGAAGGGGAGTGGGTCACCACGGTGCTGGCCGTGCGCGAGTTCGCCGAGGACAAGTACTTCCTCTTCGTGACCAAGCGCGGCATGGTCAAGCGCTCCTCGGCCTCGCTCTACGCGCGCTGCCGCAAGAGCGGCCTCATGGCCGTGGGCCTGCGCGAGGACGACGAACTGGTGGTGGTGCGGCCCATCCGTGAGGACAGCCACATCGTGCTGGCCACGGCCGACGGCTACTCCATCCGCTTCGCCTGCAAGGACGTGCGTCCCATGGGCCGCGTGGCCACGGGCGTCAAGGGCATCGCCCTGCGCCGTCAGGACGTGGTGGTGGCCGGCGTCATCCTCAAGGAGAACGACCAGACCACGGAGATCATGTCCATTTCCGCCAACGGCTTCGGCAAGCGCACCCGCGTGGACCTCTACCGCCTGCAGTCGCGCGGCGGCAAGGGCATCATCAACTTCAAGGTCACGTCCAAGACCGGTCCCGTGGTGGGCGCCATGCCCGTGCGTGACAACGACGGCCTCATCATGCTGACCTCGGCCAACAAGGTGGTGCGCATCGGCGTGGAAGACGTGCGCAGCAAGGGCCGGGCCACCATGGGCGTCATGCTGGTGCGCCTGGACGAAGGCGCGCATGTGGTGGGCTTCGACCGCGTGGACGAAGGCGGCCAGACCGGCAGCCGCATGGACGACCTGGAGGACGATGACGACGCGCCCGAAAGCGCGGCGGCACCTCTGGAGAGCGCTCCGGCGGAAGCGGGAGCCGATGACGGCAACGAATAGATACGCGGCGCGGCGCCCCTGGGGACGCCGCGCCCTTTGGTTCCGGTCCCCGGCAGCTGCCGGGCCGGACCCGGGCAGGCACGGGACCGGGGAGACCCGGCCGTGCATCCCTTCTTTCCCTGTCCGGGGCAGAGCAGGAGTCAGGGGAGGAACGGCGCGGGCGCGGACTTGCATTGCGCGGCCTGCCGTTATATGACACGCCCTTTGTACCGCCGTGCGCTGGTCGGCCGCCTTGCCTGCAAGGCGGGCCCCGGAGCGGTGAGAGGGAAGACGGTCCCGCCGCAGGGCGGAGGAGACAACAACGCATTTTGCGCTGGCAGTGAGGAAACGCTATGATTCGCCACGAGTGTGGTCTTTTGGGTATCTACGGTCATGAGGAAGCGGCGCGACTGACCTATTTCGGTCTGTACGCCCAGCAGCATCGCGGACAGGAAAGCGCGGGCATCGTCACCATCGACGAGAAAGGCCTGCTGCACGAGCACAAAGGCATGGGCCTGGTGCCCGATGTCTTCGCCGAAGCCAACCTGCAGGCCCTGCCGGGCACCATCTCTCTGGGCCATGTGCGTTACTCCACCACGGGCCGTTCCGCGGCGCGCAACGCCCAGCCCTTCGTGGCCCACTACAAGGGGCTGGACATCGCCATCGCCCACAACGGCAACCTGGTGAACACCATGGAGCTGCGCGAGGAGCTGGAGAACGACGGCGCCATCTTCAGCACCACCAACGATACCGAAGTTTTCATGCACCTCATCGTGCGCGCCCTGCGCGAGCATGACCTGGTGGACGCCATCCGCGAAGCCTGTGCCCGCGTGCGCGGCGCCTACTGCCTGCTGGTCTACGCCGGCGGCACCATGGTGGCCGTGCGCGACCCCCACGGTTTCCATCCCCTGGCCCTGGGCCGTCTGGACGGCGCGCCGGTGCTGGCCTCCGAGACCTGTGCCTTCGACCTGCTGGAAGCCGACTACGAGCGTCCCATCCAGCCCGGCGAGATGCTGATCATGGACGGCAAGGGCGAACACAGCGAACAGCTGCGCGGCCCCCTGCCGGAACGTCCCCGCCAGTGCATCTTCGAACTGGTCTACTTTGCCCGCCCCGACTCCTTCGTCTTCGGCGAGCAGGTCTACCAGTGCCGCAAGCAGATGGGCTGGCAGCTGGCCCACGAGTCCACCCCCGACGTGGACTTCATCATGCCCTTCCCCGATTCCGGCGTCTATTCGGCCGTGGGCTTCGCCCAGTGCGCCGAGCTGCCCTATGAGCACGCCATGATCCGTAACCACTACGTGGGCCGTACCTTCATCCAGCCCACGCAGAGCATGCGCAACTTCGGCGTGCGCGTGAAGATCAACCCCGTGCGCTCCATGATCGAAGGCAAGAAGATCTGCATCGTGGACGACTCCATCGTGCGCGGCACCACCATGATCACCCGCGTCAAGAAGCTGCGCGAGCTGGGCGCCAAGGAAGTGCACATCCGCATCAGCTGCCCGCCAGTGAAGTTCCCCTGCTTCTACGGCATCGACTTCGCCTCGCGCGGCGAGCTCATCGCCGCCAAGTACAGCCTGCCCGAGATCACCAAGATGCTGGACGTGGATTCCCTGCATTACCTGAGCATCGACGGCCTGCTGCGCTCCGTCATGCAGTCCGACAGCTACTGCCTGGCCTGCTTCGACGGCAACTATCCCGTGCCCTGCCGCGAGTCGGGCAAACTCCGTCTGGAATGCGGCGGCTGCTGCGGCAGCCGTTAGTCCGAGGTTTTTCACATGGCTGTTATCGCTAATCGTATCAAGGGCTTCGCGGACATGTATCCGCCGCAGAGCTCGCTGTTCACCCGCATGGAGAATACCGCGCGCGAGATCTTCAGCCGTTACGGCTTCGTGGAGCTGCGCACCCCCGTGCTGGAATACACCGACCTGTTCAAGCGCTCCATCGGTGAAGAGACCGACGTGGTGCAGAAAGAGATGTTCACCTTCCCGGACCGCAAGGGCCGCATGATGACCATGCGCCCCGAAGCCACGGCCGGCGTCATGCGCGCCTATGTGGAAGATGCCCGCTACAGCCGCGAGTCCGTGAGCCGTCTGTTCACCACCGGTCCCATGTTCCGCTACGAGCGTCCCCAGAAGGGCCGCATGCGCCAGTTCCACCAGATCAACTGCGAATGCCTGGGCTCCCACAGCCCCTACGCCGACGCGGACCTGATCATCATGCTCACGCGCTTCCTCACCGCGCTGGGCCTCAAGGATCTGACGCTCAAGCTCAACTCCCTGGGCTGCGCCCACTGCCGCCCGCTGTTCAAGCAGGCCCTGGTGGACTATCTGCACCGCCAGGACTGCTGTGACCAGCTGTGCGAGGACTGCACCCGCCGCATGGAGACCAACCCCCTGCGCGTGCTGGACTGCAAGCAGGAAAAATGCCGCTGCGTCACCGACGAAGCGCCCCGCCTGCTGGACTACAACTGCCCCGAGTGCAAGGAACACTTCGACACCGTGCTGCGCCTGCTGGACGCCGCCGGGGTCAAGTACGAGATCGACCACCGTCTGGTGCGCGGTCTGGACTACTATTGCCGCACCACCTTCGAGGTGGTAAGCGGAAGCATCGGTGCGCAGGCCGCCGTGGCCGGTGGCGGCCGTTATGACGGCCTGGTCAAGAGCGTGGGCGGCCCCGACGTGCCCGGCGTGGGCTTTGCCTGCGGCATGGAACGCCTGGCCCTCATGCTCGGGGACGAAGAAGCCCCCCGCCCGGATTTCTATGCCGTGGCCATGGACGCGCAGAGCCGTGACCTGAGCTTCGGCCTGGTGCAGCGCCTGCGCGGCCTGGGCCTCAAGGGCGAGATGAATTTCAGCGATGCCGGTTTCAAGGGCCTGATGCGTCAGGCGGGCAAGTCCAATGCCCGTTTCTGCTGCATCATGGGCCCCGATGAAGCGGCCGCCGGCGCCGTGGTCGTCAAAGACATGGACAGCGGTGAGCAGCAGACCCTGTCCCTGGATGCCGCGGCGGACTTCCTTGCTGCCAATTCTGACAATGGGAAAAAATAATGACTGAACAGACGCAAAGCCTGGACGTGCAGCAGGAGCACCAGAAGTTCATCGAAGACCTCGGCGACTGGACCCGCAGCCACACTTGCGGCCAGCTGACCATGGACAACGATGGACAGACGGTCTGCCTCATGGGCTGGGTGCAATACCGCCGCGACCACGGCGGCCTCATCTTCGTGGACCTGCGTGACCGTGAAGGCCTGACCCAGGTCGTTTTCAGCCCCGATATCGCTCCCGCCGCGCACGAGAACGCGCACATCCTGCGTTCCGAGTACGTGCTGGCCATCAAGGGCGTGGTGCGTCCCCGTCCCGAGGGCATGACCAACCCCAATCTGGTCACCGGTGCCATCGAAGTGGTGGTGCATGAGTGGAAACTGCTCAACACCTCCAAGACCCCGCCCTTCGCCATCGAAGAACGCTGCGACGCCGGTGAGAACCTGCGCCTGGCCTGGCGTTATCTGGACCTGCGCCGTCCGCGCATGCAGGCCAACCTGCGCCTGCGCCACAAGGTGGCCCAGGCCATCCGCCGCCAGCTGGACGACGACGGCTTCCTGGAAGTGGAGACCCCGGTGCTCACCAAGTCCACGCCCGAAGGCGCCCGCGACTTCCTGGTGCCCAGCCGTCTCAACCCCGGCCAGTTCTACGCCCTGCCGCAGTCGCCCCAGCTGTTCAAGCAGCTGCTCATGGTGGGCGGTTTCGACCGCTACTTCCAGATCGTGCGCTGCTTCCGTGACGAAGACCTGCGTGCCGACCGCCAGCCCGAATTCACCCAGGTGGATATCGAGATGAGCTTCGTGGACGAGGAAAAGGTCATGACCATGGCCGAAAACCTCATGGCCCGCGTGTTCCACGACGTCATGGGCATGGATATCCCCCGTCCCTTCCCGCGCATGAAGTATGAAGAAGCCATGCGCCGCTACGGTGTGGACAAGCCCGATACCCGCTTCGGTCTGGAGCTGGTGGACATCACCGACATCGTGCGCGGTTCCGGCTTCAAGCTCTTTGCCCAGGCCAAGCTGGTCAAGGCCATGAAGGTGCCCGGCGGCGAATCCATGACCCGCAAGGAGATCGACGCCTACACCGAGTTCGTCAAGATCTACGGCGCCATGGGCCTGGCCTGGATCAAGATCAAGGAAAACGAGTGGCAGTCGCCCATCGCCAAGTTCCTGTCCGAAGAAGAACGCGCCGGCATCCGTGAGGCCCTGGACCTCCAGGTGGGCGACATCGTCTTCTTCCAGGCCGGCGAGCCCGCCATGGTCAACGCCGCCCTGGGCAACCTGCGCGTGCACCTGGGCAACCAGCTGGGCCTGATCCCCGAGAACACCTTCAACTTCCTGTGGGTGACGGAATTCCCGCTGTTCGAATACAGCGAGGAAGAAAAGCGCTACGTGGCCTGCCACCATCCCTTCACCTCGCCCGCGCCCGGTCATCTGGAGATCATGAACAGCGACCCGGCCCGCGCCCTGGCCCGTGCCTACGACATGGTGCTCAACGGCAACGAAGTGGGCGGCGGTTCCATCCGCATCCACTCCGCCGAAGTGCAGCGCCACATGTTCCAGGCCCTGGGCTTCACGCCCGAGCAGGCCGAGGCCCAGTTCGGCTTCCTCATCCAGGCCCTGGAGCACGGTGCGCCGCCGCACGGTGGTCTGGCCTTTGGCCTGGACCGTCTGGTCATGCTGCTTTCCGGTGCGTCCAGCATCCGCGACGTCATCGCCTTCCCCAAGACCCAGAAGGCCACCTGCCTGATGACCGAGGCGCCCTCCACGGTGTCCGCGCGTCAGCTGCGTGAACTGGGTCTGCGCCTGCGCGAGACCGACAAGGAAGCCGCCAAACCCGCCGAGAACGCCCAGGCCTAGCGGGAGGATGCCATGATTCTGGATATTGTGACCTATCCCGCTGCCAGCCTGAAGGAAAAATGCGTGCCCGTGACGGAGATCACCGACGAGATCCGCCAGCTGGCCGCCGACATGCTGGAGACCATGTACGAGGCCCCCGGCGTGGGGCTGGCCGCCCCGCAGGTGGGCCGTAATATCCGCATGCTGGTCATGGACCCCGCCGCGCAGGACGAGGAGAAGCAGCCCCGGGTCGTCATCAACCCCGAACTGACCCTGAGCGAGGACACCGTGCTCAGCCGTCAGGAAGGCTGCCTCTCCGTGCCCCTCAACTACCGGGCCGACGTGCAGCGCGCCGAGCGCGTGCACCTGCGTTACATGGATCTGGACGGCAAGATCGTGGAAGAGGATCTGGAAGGATTCCCGGCCATCGTCATCCAGCATGAGGCCGACCATCTGGACGGCACCCTCTTCATCGACCGCATCGGCCGTCTGCGCCGTTCCCTGTACGACACCCGGGTGAAGAAATGGCTCAAACGCAAAGGATAGTCTTCATGGGTACTCCGGACCTGGCCGCCGCCGTGCTGCGGCGGCTGGTCCGGTGGCCAGGCGGCGACGTGGTGGCCGTCTACACCCAGCCTGACCGGCCGGCCGGCCGGGGCCACAAGCTGACGCCCTCGCCGGTGAAAAAGCTGGCCCAGGAGCTGGGCCTGCCCGTGCACCAGCCCCTGAACTTTCGTCAGGAAGGCGCGGTGGACGAGCTGGCCGCCCTCAAACCCGACCTGCTGGTGGTGGCCGCCTACGGCCTCATCCTGCCGCAGGCCGTGCTGGACATCCCCACGGTGGACACCCTCAACGTGCACACCTCCCTGCTGCCGCGTTACCGCGGCGCCGCGCCCATCCAGCGCGCCGTCATGGAGAACTGGCAGCCCGGTGACGTGACGGGCGTGTCCATCATGCGCATCGTGCCCGCCCTCGACGCCGGGCCGGTCTACGCCCAGTGCGAGGTGCCCATCGGCCAGCATACGGCGGGCAGCCTGCATGACGCCCTGGCCGAAGCCGGGGGCGAGCTGCTGCTCACGGTGCTGGACCAGCTCCGCGACGGCAGCGCCCAGCCTCGGGAACAGGACGAGAGCCGCGTCACCTACGCCGCCAAGCTGGCCAAGGAAGACGGCTATATCGACTGGGCCCGTCCGGCCGCCGAGGTCCACGCCCGCATCCGCGGCGTGACGCCCTGGCCCGGTGCGCGTCTCCAGGCCCGTTTCGACGGGCAGGACGAGCTGTTGCCCCTGCTGCTCCAGCCCGGTCGCGTGGACGAGCCCTGCGACGGTGTGCAGCCCGGCAGCCTGCGTACGGACAAGAAAGGTTTGTGCGTGGCCTGTGCCGATCGCTGGTACCGCCTGCTGGTGGTGCGCCCCCAGGGCCGCAAGGACATGGAGGCCGCGGCCTTCGTCAACGGCCATCTGCGCCCGGCCCAGCATGGCGTGTGCGGCATGGCCGTGCCTTTTGGCGAGTAGATATTTTTTGTGGGGGAAGGGGCGTTTTTTGTAAAAACTGCCCCTTCCC
>OOCI01000315.1_pt1 | contig 46414 bp, 42 predicted proteins | sample 1671761 | NCBI WGS metagenome assembly OOCI01 (sample SAMN06348190, study PRJEB24527) | human gut metagenome | biome: human gut; feature: ankylosing spondylitis patient; material: feces | host: Homo sapiens | place: China | collected 2015-10
CAGCAGTGATTTTCACCTGCTTCTCGCCGGAAACCAGCGCGCGGAACCAGTCCATGTTCAGCCCGAACTTCCCGAGCCAGTGGTCGCAGTCCGCGTGGTTGCTCGCGTAGCCGCGCAGGTGCGCTTCGTGGTGGCTGATGATGTTCTCGGGACGTATCGTGGGGTAATTCCGCAGGAGCCGCTGGCACAATTCCGCCGCCAGCCCGAACGCCCTGTCGAAGTACTCACGGTCCGCAAGCCCGTCCTCCGCAATCTCTATCTGGATATACGCCGGGGAGTAGTTGTAGCTGCCCTTGGAGCCAGCGCCGCAGCCCCAGCAGCAGATATTCCACGGCAGCAGCTTTGCCGCGCGGACTTCCCCGGACTTATCCAGTCCGATGACCGCATGCGGACACACGTCGGAATCACCGCGGTCGAAGTAATTCTTGTAGGGATTCTCGCCGCATACCTCCGGTGCATTGACGTAGCGCCGCAGGTTCGGATTATTCGCGCCGGTGCTGTGTATGATTATTCCCTCCGGACTGCCGGACGGCATGGGGCGCGCCGCACGGAACGCGCCGTTATTCCGCGCATACGCCTTGAATGTCAGAGCCATGTCATCCCTCCTTGTGGGAGCCGTCCGCAAGTCCCTCGCCGATGATGTATCCCACCACCGCAGCTCCGCTGAGTATACAGCCGGACACGGTATCCGCAGTTTCCGCGCTTCCGCCGAAAGCCACGATAAGTCCGGCGGTGAATCCTGCTATAGCCACCCACAGCTTGCGGCTCGTAAGCTTTCTCTTCCAGTCAATTTTCATGATGTTTCTCCTCCTGTTCCAGGTCCTCTATTCTATGATTTATGACCTTGATCTGTTCCTCTATCACCGGCATTCTGCGCGCGAAATTATTGTGCTCCGCCACCCGGGATTCCAGCTGCTGGAGCCGGTACGCGGTCATTTTGGAGCTGACCAGGATTCCCCCCAGGGAACCTCCCAGCGTGCCGATGAGAGAAATAAGCGCAACCAGTATTTCGCTGTCCATTTCTTCACCTCCCCGGAGCGCCCTCTGCGCTTCCCTTCTTATTTTAGGGAGGTGGATACTGCAAATGCGTGCAAATAATACGGCGGAGGATTCCGCTAACCGGATATAAAAAAGGGCGACCCGTCGGTCGCCCTTGCGTGTGGATTTAATTGTGGATTCGCCGGGAAAGTAGCATTGCGCGCCACGCCATTGTTCGTTTGTGCTGGGAAGATTCATAATTCATAATTCGGAATTCGTAATTCGGAATGCGGAATCATGGTGTCCGGCTCCGCCGGACGGATTTCAATGATATGCGGATTTATGGGAGCCGCGCTATTGCTCGGGTGAAAACGCTTCCATTTTAGGGTTCGCTTCCCCGTATTGCCAGCCGCGGCTTCGCGGCTACCCGACGATGCAGTCCAGTTTCCAGGAGCCGTTCTCCTTTACGAATGTAACTGCCGTGGACCTGTAGGCGATCCTGCCGCCGAAGGTGCCGCACTCAACATACATCATTCCGGAAGCGGAATCCGCGGTGCGCTCGCTGATAACGAGCTGGACGCTCGCCGCGTCAATGCCGGAGAGTCCGCCGGTGGAGTAGCTCAGCGCCCCGTACGGCGAAACGCCGCACCTGGTCATGAGCTTCTGGGAGGCGTTCGCGGAATAGAACGCGCCAATGCAGTCTATCAGGGACTTGTTGTCCGTAATGCCGCTGTCCACGCACTCTCCGAGCGCCAGCGCGTTGTTCACGCCGATTGCGCCCCGGAGCGCGGAGTTCAGCTCCGCAGGAGCATTCGCAGTGATATCGCTGAAGGTCAGCAGTCCGCCGATGTTCGCGGCGCTGTAGGTGCTGCCGGTCACCCGGACCATGCCGCCGGAAACATACGCGCACCACTTATCCGAGCCGCTGCGGCGGTACTCTATCTGCGCCAGGGACTGTATCGCGCCGTCCGCGGAAGCCCTGCCGCCGGAGATAACATAGCAGCCGTCCCCGTCAAGGAAGCTGTGGCGGCTCGCGCCGAAGCTTACGCTGCTGCCGGTCACGGGGATAAGGTTCCCGGACTCGGGGTCGAATATCTCGGTAAAGCCGATAACGGAACTGTCGTCCGGGGTGAACACCGCGTGGGTGAACGCGAGATTCCTCGTCAGCTTCGGAGCGGACGAGAAGCTGTGTACCAGCCTGCCGCTGCCGGAGGCCGCATCCGCGCAGTATATCTGCGTCTTTCCGGAGGAGGTTTCGGTGTAGTAGATAGTTTCGCCGTAGGAAGCCGCCAGCGCCAGCTTATCCTCGGATTCCACCGGCGTGCCGATGTAATCCAGCGTGTTATCTGTATCCAGCCGCGCTGCGGAGATGTAGTAGACTCCGTCCTCCTTGTAGCAGAGGGAAAGCAGCCTGCTGCTCTCGTTGTAGCCGAATCCGGTGAGCGCGCCGCTCATTATGATGTCCTCGGTGGAGAGGTCGGTAATGCTCTCGCTGTCCGCGCTGATAAGCAGCGTACGGCTCCTGCTGCCGAAATCGCCGATTCCGGTCATCATCAGATGGCGCCGGTCCTCGGATACCCAGGCGATCTTCGCGTCCTCAAGCGGCTCGGAGCAGATGAGCGTTTCGCTCTGCCCCTCGTAGCGGTAGAGGGAAATTCCCTGGCTGTCCTTCACCAGGAACACATCGCTGCTGATGAAGAACGCGCTGTCCGCGCTGATATAACTGTTGTAGCTCTCGGTCGGAATATCCGCCGGGAGAGTCACCCCTGCCGGCACGGAAGGAACATGCTCCTCAGGCTCGGCGGAGTTCTCCGGAGAGGAAGCCGTGCTGTCCGGAGTGGTAGGAACCGTCGTGGATTCCTCGGGGATCGTGGTCTGCTCCTCGGTGGGAAGTCCCTCGTCCTCCTCGGTGGGCTCGGAGGTCGGCTCCGGCTCGGCGGTGCCGTCCATCTCGGCGGAATCCTCCGTAGGCTCCACGGTGCCGTCCTCGGAACTGCCGGAAACATCGGTCACGGGCACGGGATTGACCGCGCCAGGCTCCGTAACTTCCGTGGGAGGAAGCGTCACTTCGCCGGTGGATATCTCCGCGATGTCCACGGGCGCCGCGTTCTCAAAGTCGGAAGCCTCCATCACCTCGATGAGGAACACCTCCGGGTTATCCTGTAATTCCGCCGCAAAGCTGCCGGAACAGTAGACCGCTGCGCCGGTAATGCGCTGGTCGCCCCCTCCGGTGAATATGCCGCCGATGGAATCTGCGTCGGAAACGCGGCTGCCGTCGGAGAGATAGAGCTGCTTCACGGGAATATTGCCGCCTGCGGTGAGGACGCTCTGCGCCTGCGCCGGGGTAAGCGGCTGTGCGAATGTCACGAGGAAATCCTTGGATTCGCTGCTCTCACGCTCCTGCTCCAGCTGCTGGAGGGCGTGGCTGAGCCTGTCGCTGGCAGAAAGCGTGGTAAGCCCGGTGTCGGTAAGGCTCACGCCGTCGTTCCTGCCGAGGTTTGTCATGGCGATGGTGCCGACAGTCACCACCATTGCGGCGGCGGCAGCGGACATGCCGACATACAACGGAGTGAGCTTCTGCCGCTTCTTACCGCGCTTTGCGTTCTCGCGGACCTTATCGGCGTCGAACGTGTATTCGCTCATAAGCTGTTTGTAGAACTCGTTCCTGTTCATAAATGCGACAGACCTCCTTTCGTTGTATTTACTTTGGTCACCTCTAAAAACCTTGTTTGAGTGAAAATGTGTATAGCACACCGCCTGCTTCTTCAAACCTCCTCGTAAGGCATACAGCCTTACTTCGTCGGCTTTCATCGCATTCGGCGCACTCTACCCATTTTCCCTTTTCAAACCGGTTTTTAGATGTTCCCTTATATAATATGCATACGGGTCAGATACCGTATTTCTTTTTCTGCTTTTCGATGGTGCGGTAGAGCTTTGTCTTGACGGTGGAAAGCTTGATATCCAGCCGGTTCGCGACCTCCTCAAGCTTCATGTCACAGACGAAGTGCAGGTAGAAGATCCTGCCGGTCATCTCGTCGCCGGACATGATGTCGTCGAATATCTGCTTTGCGAGTATCTTGTCAGCCATGATATCCTCGAGCAGCTTCTGGTCCCGGGACATCTCCGCCTCTATCGCCGCGGACTGCTCCTCGTCGATGTCGGAAAGGATAACGTCGCGGTCCTTGCGGCGCTTGAACCCTGCGAACATGCTGCGGCACTCGAACTTTGCAATGTTGATGAGGAATGCCTCGGTGGACTCTATATCGGCGTAGCCCTTTTCGGAGATACGCTTATAGAACCGGGTGTAGACATTCTGCACAATATCCTCGGTGTCCTGAAAGCGTGCTGCGTGGCTCACAACGAAACGGGAAACCGGGCCGATAGTTTCGGCGTAAACGGCGTCAAAATAGCTGTCTAAGTCGGGATTACCCACGCAGAACTCACCTCACTCCACCGCCTGCAATACTGAAGTCACGCCACATATGAAAAAAGTTTCAGCATTTCAGCAAAATTTTATGCATGATTTTTGCCGATTTACACAATCGGAGCAACAAATTACCCGAAAAGCCATATTGTGGCAGCTTCTCTGAATAAAACCATACTTTTTTATTATACACCAACATGCCGGTTTTGTCAATCATGGGAGAATCCGTGGACGGGTTGCGCAATCGGGAAGAATGTGGTATACTTAGGTTAATGCGGAATTCGGAATTCATAATTCGGAATTTCGGTGTCCGCTTCGCGGACGATTATAATAATGCATACAATCGGAATTCCGCCGCGGCAGCGGCACAATAATTCCGCATTCCGAATTACGAATTCCGAATTGACCTTGGAGGCAGCCTTGAAACTCAGACATATTCTCTCCCCCCTGCTCGCGCTCACCCTTGCCGGGTGCATGAGCACGCAGCGCGAGATCCCGGAGCCGGACTTCCCGTCCGTGGAATCCACCGCCGGCACTTCTGCGGAGCCGGCGCAGCCCACCGGGGAATCCCCCGGGACGGCGGAATCCACCCCCGGCGCAGAATCCACCCCCGGAGCGGAATCCGGGGAATCCGCACCTACCACAGAACCCACCCCGACCACGGAGCCGCAGGACGCCGCCCACCGCATACTTGCCGGAATGTCCCCGGAGGAGAAAGCCGGGCAGCTTGTGCTGGCGCGCTATCCCGGGGCTTCCATCGCGGCGGAGGTGCTGGAGGAATTCCACCCGGGCGGCTTCACGCTGTTCGCGGCGGATTTCCAGGACGGCACCCCGGAGGGCATAGCCGCGGAGCTGGCGCAGCTACAGCAGGATTCTGGAATTCCGCTGCTGTTCGCCGTGGACGAGGAGGGCGGCACCGTGGTGCGCGTGTCGAAATACTCCCAGTACCGGGCGGAAAAGTTCCCGGCGCAGTCGGAGGTGCTGGCTTCCGGCGGCACGGACGGGGTGTATTCCGACGCGGCGGAGAAATCCGCGCTGCTGAAGTCCCTGGGGCTGAACATGAATCTCGCCCCTGTGTGCGACCTGCCGCGATCCGCGGAGGACTACATCTACGACCGGGCGTTCGGCACGGACGCGGATTCCGTTTCCGCTGCGGTGGCGAGCGCCGTGCGCAGCTACGCTGATAACGGCACGATATGCGCCCTTAAGCATTTCCCGGGCTACGGGAACAATCTCGACACCCACACGGGGATATCCATCGACAGCCGCCCCCTGACGGAGCTGGAATCCCTCGACCTGCTGCCCTTCCGCGCCGGGATAGAAGCCGGGGCGCCGGTGGTGATGGTGTCGCACAACATCGTGGAATGCGTCAACGCGGAGCTTCCCGGCTCGCTGTCGCCGGAGATGTACTCCCTGGTGCGCAGCCTGGGCTTCGACGGGGTGATAATGACGGACGACCTGTCAATGCAGGCTGTCGGAGAATACTGCGGCGAGAACCGGGCGGCGGTGCAGGCTTTCCTTGCCGGGGCTGACCTGCTGTGCAGCTCGGACTACGAGAGCGCGATAACTGCGCTGAACGCGGCGGTGGAATCCGGCGAGATAACGCAGGAGCGGCTGGACGAGTCCGTGCTGCGGATAATCAACATGAAACTGGAATACGGAATAATAGAGGAATGAGCATGAGCAAATACTACATATTCGACCTGGACGGCACCATCGCGGACAGCATGGGCTACTGGTACGGGAGCTTCACCCCGGAGGACCTCGGCAGCGAGGAGCGCATGGAGGAGGTCCGCCGGAGCATGAAAGAGAAATACGCGACCATCATCAGACCGCGGCCGGGCGCGCTGGAGGTCCTGGAAAGGCTCCGGCAGCAGGGCGCGGAGATGTGTATTGCCAGCGCGACCGACCGGTGGGTATCCCAGCCGTTCACCGAGAAATACGACATCGACCGCTGCTTCCGGTTCTACCTGGACTGCACCACCGCCGGCGCGCACAAGGACAAGCCGGATATCTACCTCCAGGCGGCGGCGCGGCTGGGCGCCTCCCCGGAGGAATGCGTCGTTGTGGAGGACAGCGCCTACTGCGCGAAAACAGCCCACAACGCCGGCTTCTTCGTGGTGGGAATCTACGACGTGAACACCGCCCCACGCGGCGACGTCAGCCAATACTCCGACATCTTCATACGCACCATGGAATCCTTCCCGCCGGGTTGCCCCGGCAGGCATTCGGGGGAATGAGCCACGAAAGAAATACGTTTTCACCCGAGCCGGGTAGCCCCGGCAGGGTCGGGCACGCCCGAGCCGGGGAACCCCGGCAGGCATTCGGGGAAATGAGCCACAAGAGAAATACGTTTTCACCCGAACAATAGCGCGGCTCCTATAAATCTCATATTATTGAAATCCGTCCGGCGGAGCCGGACGCCATGATTCCGAATTACGCATAAAAAAAGGGCTGTCTTCCGACAGCCCTTTTTATGTATCATCTGTTGTTCTGATTCTGGTAGCCCTGCTGGGGATTTACCTGCTGGGGAACACCCTGCTGGGGATAGCCCTGCTGAGGAACTCCCTGCTGAGGATAACCCCGCTGAGGAACGCCCTGCTGAGGAACGCTCTGCTGAGGATAGCCCTGCTGAGGATAGCCCTGCTGAGGAACGCCCTGCTGGGGATAACCCTGCTGGGGGTAGCCCTGCTGGGGGTAGCCCTGCTGAGGGTAGCCCTGCTGAGGGTAGCCCTGCTGGGGATAACCCTGCTGAGGATAGCCCTGCTGAGGGTAGCCATAGGGATTTGCTGCGCGTGCGGCGCTCAGACTCTTACCGGTGGCGATAGCCTGCTTGAAGGAAGCCACGGTGAGGGGGCTTTCGCTGGGAGTAGCGGTGCGGAGAAGGTATCCTGCGGAAAGCATGATAAGCGGCAGAGCCACGAACACTGAAGTAGCGTCGCCGCTGCCCATAAGAGAGCATATGGGGTGCAGCAGGAAGTTCATGATGAACGCGAGCAGCGCCGGAACAAGGTTGATGTAGGTCGGGATATCGAAGCGGTCAGTCGCGAGCTTGCTGAACACAGCCTGGGAAATTACGCAGGCAACCATGAGGAAAATGCAGATACGGGTGAATACCGCCGCGCCGGGAACTGCGGTGATGTTCATGGAAGCCATGGAAGCGCTGGTGATGAGGTCGGCAAGGATAGTCAGCAGTGCGCTCACTGCCACGCCTACGCGCGACCAGAACGCGATTACGGAAGCGAGTTGTTTGTTCATGGGGTTCTCCTTTTCATATAAATACGGGTGTACGACATTAAATTATCGCATTATTTATTGTACCATAAAACAGCCGCCGTGTCAAGGCAGGGCAGAAAAAACCGCCGCAGACTGACCACGGCGGCAATTCTATCATACCCTGTTGTTCTGGTTGTAGTCGGGATTCTGTCCGTAGGTGGGATTCTGAGCCTGCGCATTAGGAGCATACTGCTGGTAGCCTGCGCCCTGTCCGTAAGCCGCATTCGGAGCCTGCGCATTGACCTGCTGGTAGCCTGCATTCTGTCCATAAGCCGCGTTCGGAGCCTGCGCATTGACCTGCTGGTAGCCTGCGTTCTGTCCGTAAGCCATGTTCGGAGCCTGCGCATTTACCTGCTGGTAGCCTGCATTCGCATTCGGGTTGTACGCCGGTCTGTAAGCCGGTCTGGTGGGAATGCGGATCTCGATGAAATCGGTGGGGAATACCGCGCGTACATTGACGACGGCGATAACGAAGATAACGATGATAGCGACAACGATACCCACCACATAGGAGCCCATGGAGGAGATAAGGTTCATGATACTGCTTATGCTGTATAAGGAGTAGTCGGAAAGATCCATGCCCCTTAACTCGGCAGGCAGGTTGAAGTTGAAGCTTACGATGAAGGAGAATACCGCGAAGCAGCCGTCCACGAGGGAAGCCACGATACCGTCCCTTGCCAGCAGGCTGAAGAGGACAGCCGCCATTGCGAAGATGAAGAGCACTATCGCGCCGGCGCGGATAAGACCGAGGACATCGCTCATCAGCTGGATCTGCTCAGCAACGATGTCCGTGATCTGGGAGCTGCCCATACTGCTGAAGGAACCGCTGGCGAAATCGTTGATCAGTCCGGTGAGGGTGCCTGTAAAGATGAAATAACCGATGATGGAAAGAAGCGCGCCGATAAGCTTTCCGAATCTGGAGGCTACCGCGAGAATAGAAAACGAATTATTGTTCATTGTCGTACCTCCCTTTTACACTCTGCCGCCGGGGTTGCCGTTGTTGTAGCCGCCGGTCGGGTACTGGTTCTGCGCGCCGTTCTGATACTGATTCTGATACGGATTCTGCGCGTATACGGGGTTCTGGTAAACCGGCTGCCTGGGAGCGCTGCCATTAGTCTTCTTTGTAGTGAGGGCGCTGCACGGGAACGCAGAGCGGAACATCAGGAAAGCCGCCATGATGAGCAGGAGCAGAGCCGCGAGATACCCGGTGACAGCGGTGTAATCCCCGTCGCTCACCCTGCTGTAAATGGACATCATATTGCTGGTGCTGGGGGTCACCATGAAGTTGGTGATGAACGCCATCAGACCAACGCACACGTCGATGAATCCGCCGACCATGTTCTTCTTGGAGAGCAGGTCGAAGATGAACGCGCCGATGGAGCTGAAGAACATCACGAACGCGCCTGCGCACATGAAGTTAAGGGAGCCTGTGATGGAGTTGAGCGCGGACATCTGCGAATACGCGCCGCCGGATAAATTCGCCGGAGTCGCCTCCGCGAATCCATCGAACACGAACATCTGCTCATACGAGCTGCTTGCACAGGAAATCATGGAGCGGTCGCTCAGGAATTCACGGCTGCTGCTGATATCGCCGCCGTCGGGGAATTCCATGGAGTTCCACCCGTAATTATAGCCGTAGTAGTCGTCATATCCATAGGACGAGGTGGACTGCTCCGGCTTGAAAAGCCCGGTCAGCGTTCCGATAAGAACGAGCATTCCGATGATGGTGAACAAAGCACCGATGAGTTTACCGATCCGGCAAACCACAGCCAGGATAGAGGTAGTTTTACTGTTCATACAAAATCTCCTTTTCATATAAGTTATTGATTTAAACCACCTGGATTATTTTATCACAATCCTTTCATAATGTCAATACACGTCAACTGCGGAAACGTTACACCCGGCGCGAAAAAAATTCCGCCGCGGAGGGAATTCCGGCGGCGGAGCGTATTTATATAGTAGTCCGGTCAGGATACCACGATCTTGATCTTCTTCGTGGTCTTGCCGACCTTGGCGGTGATGATGGCGGAGCCTTTGGATTTCGCCGTCACCTTTCCTGCGGAGCTTACGGAAGCCACCGAGGACTTGGAGCTCTTCCATGTGACGTTCCCGGAGCCGGTGATGTCAGCGCCCAGGGAAAGCGTGTCGCCCTTCTTGAGGCTGATGGTGAGGTAGTTGAACTTGGCGGTGCTGGCGGAAGCCTTGGGATAATCCGCGCGGATAGTCACATTATCGTTCATTTCGCCGCTGAACTTATATCTCTTGAGGACAATGGTGTATTTCCCCTTGCTTACCGGGAAGGAAAGCGTCCCGTGATATCCCTCGTAGATCCCGTCGCCGACGCACATTATCGCATTGTCGGGATAGTCCGACGGGAGGTATCCGCCCCAGGACTCAATGACGGCTTCGCTCGTATAGCAGCCGCCATAGTAATTCGTAAGGTCACTGATGATCAGCGACCTGTTCTTGGAATCAAACACGGTGATCTCCAGGTCCATCACCCTGGTGGTGAGCTCGACCTCAAGGGTGCCCTTCTTGCCGACCTCGATATTGTACTGCGCGTAGCTTCCCTCATTGGGGAGGTGAACGGTGGTTTCCTTTCCGCTGGACAGCTTGGCACTGGTGACAAGGTCATAGCCGAGCGCCTTGGGGTCTGAGCCTGCGAACACCGTAAGGCTCGATGTGACTGCGACTGCGACCGCACATAATGCTGCGGTCAGTGACTTCAGTATCTTCATGATAATGCTCTCCTTTTTTCTTCTTTTCCCCTCTTTCCACGAGGGACATTTACAGTATATCACCGGAAATCCGCTTTGTCAATAGTTTCATTACTATATGTAAAGCTGACACGTTATTTGCAATAATAAGAATAACGCCGGTTATCTTGATTTATCAGCTGTTTTCGCTTGTATTCTCGCGTATTCTCAATACGTCCCGAAAATGGAATGAAACCAGAGAAAGCGAGAAAAACCGAGAGATTCGCAGAGAAATCCCGAGAAAACGCGGTATATTTGAAATATATCCGAAAAATCCCTTGACAAAGCCGGGGAAAGCGTGTATAATATCAAATGTTGCATAGCGGCATTATGTGTAGATTTAATGCCGGATACTTTAAATAAGGAGGAAACAAATATGTCAACTTATATGCCTAAGGCTGCCGAAGTTGAGCGCAGCTGGTATATTCTCGACGCAGCTGACAAGCCCCTCGGCCGTGTAGCTGCAACCGCCGCTCATCTTCTGAGAGGCAAGCACAAGCCGACGTTCGCTCCCCACTGCGACTGCGGCGATCACGTAATCATCATCAACTGCTCCAAGGCAGTCCTCACCGGCAAGAAGCTGGAGAAGAAGGTCTACAGATGGCACACCGGCTGGATCGGCCACCTGAAGGAAGTAAGCTACGACAAGCTGATGAAGGAGAACCCCGAGAAGGCAATGACCATCGCCGTAAACGGCATGCTGCCCAACTCCACTCTCGGCAGAAAGGCTCTCACAAGACTGCGCTGCTACGCAGGTGCAGAGCACAACAATGCGGCTCAGAAGCCCGTTGAATACAAAATATAAGGAGGGCCTGAACAATGTACGATTCTAAGCCTTATTACTATGGCACCGGCAGAAGAAAGCACTCTGTCGCAAGAGTTAGAGTATATCCCGGAAGCGGCACCATCACTGTAAACGGCCGTTCCATTGATGATTATTTCGGTCTGGAGACCCTCAAGCTGATCGTTCGTCAGCCCCTGACCCTCACAGACACCGTTGAGAAGTTCGACATCGTTGCTACCGTTGCAGGCGGCGGCGTTACCGGTCAGGCAGGCGCAATCCGCCACGGCCTCTCCAGAGCACTTCTCCAGTACTCCGATGAGCTGCGCCCCGTCCTCAAGAAGGCTGGCTTCCTCACTCGTGACCCGAGAATGAAGGAGAGAAAGAAGTACGGCTTAAAGGCTGCACGTCGCGCTCCGCAGTTCTCAAAGAGATAATCAGATACCTCAAAACTTGCGTATTTACGCACTTTGCGAGTGGTCAAATACTCTTTGGTCAACAATTGGTCAATTCAAAACCTCCTTGTTCGTGCAGGGAGGTTTTTTATTTGCCTTTATGCAAGGCACAGCTCGATCTGCTCGGCAGTTCGGGCTTTTGTTTTACGCAAAACATCGGCGTAGATGTCAGCAGTTACGTTCACATCACAGTGTCCAAGATGCTCGGATACAACTTTTAGGTCAACACCGCTGTTAAGCAAAAGCGTAGCGTTACAGTGACGGAGCTGATGAAGAGTCATATCCTCAAACTCCGTTCCTTTGGTGAAGCGTTTGAGTGACTGATAGACTGAATTACGGTCACGGTAGTTTCCTCTTGCTGATACGAACACCATTTCAGGATGAGCGAAGTCATCACCGAGGGCATATTTCAGCTTTTCGATATACTCTTTCTGTGCAAGAAGAACCTTTTTCAGCTCCTGCCCCATACCGATGATGCGGATACTGCTCTCGGTCTTAGGATCAGTCAGTTCATGCTTTCCGCCTATGTCGGTCAACGTGTGGTTTATCGAGATAGTGTTGTTCTCGAAGTCAATATCCTCCCAAGCAAGTCCAAGGCACTCTCCCGAACGCATACCCGTGTAAAGCAGAACCTTGATGATACGCTTGAAGTCCTCGCCCCACGGCTTACTTTCGAGGTATTCCATGAACCTTTTGAGCTTGTCTTCCTCTAAAGCCTTGTTTTTACGACTTTTCTTACGTTTCGGCAGTATCACGTTACGGCAGGGAGTGTCACGAATGAAGCCCTGCTCTGCTCCTCTGCGGAAGATTCGTAATTTGTGCAAGCATACAAATTTATCATTTTAATACTACAAGTGCTTGCTTTTGCTATATTATTGTGTTATACTACATTTTGAGAGGAGGTATTATATGAATACTTATACCGTTAAAGAAATTGCAGATATGCTCAAAACGAATCCTGAAACTGTCAGACGTTGGATAAGGTTAGGAAAACTCGAAGCCGATCAGTCATCTCGGAAAGGTGGCAATGTTGTTTCTGAGCAGAGTTTAAATAAATTCTTGAAAACCACTCCCAAATATGCGGGAATAGCCGCCAGCACAATAGGTTTGCTTGGTATCCCTGGATTAATTGCAGGCGTTCCTATATTAACTGCTACTCTTTTAGGAACAATGGTTGCTCAAAAAAGCATCACTGAGGAGCGTTTGAAAAATGCTCAAATCTCTGTTTCAGAAATGCTTAAATTCATAGATACTTCAATTAAAAGTTCGGAAAAGACTATTTTAGCAAAAAAGGAGGAGATAAGCAAACTTGACCTTGAAATCAAAGCCGAGGAAAATCATGTACAAGAGCTTAGAGCACTGAAAGAAAAGCTGAAATCACAACGTAGTCAGGCAAGTTCTGACAGAGAGGAGAAATAAATCATGGCTTGGAATCCGAATGAAAAAGGTAGTTGGGCGTGGTTTACTAAAGAAGCGAGTGAACATGGAGGAGTGGAACCATATATCAATGATATAGAGGAGAATGCGAGAGCGGAAGCTCATGATGCAGACATGAAACTTTTACCGTTCATCGTTGCAGGTGCCATCGGAGTTGGTGCTTTAGGAAAAACCGCATACGATAAGATTAAGCAGAAAATTGCTGATCGTAAAGCGTTAAAACAGAAATCTGATGCAGCTAAGGAAGCACTTATATGTGGTGCTAATAATTCTAAGGATTCTGACGAAGAGGAGGAAACAAAATGAAATTAGGTCTTATGAACAAGGGCGATAAAGTCTTATTCGTTAACGATAGATTTGTTGCTATCCAAAGGAAAAATGGTGAAGTCGACTTGATTCCATTTTTCTTTAATGATAATGGAATTCCGTGTGTGGATACACAAAACATAACTACTATCACATATGGAACGAATATGGCTGAAATAAATGTAAAAACAGATGACGGCGGAGAAATCACCATCTCAACATTTTAAAAGGGGGGATAAGGAATGAGTGGAAAGAAAGATCAGGCTGTTGTATTTGTTATTGATGGGCTAACAGCAACTCAGGCAGGTAGACTAAAAGGAGCAATCTCTACGCAAAAAAGTAAAATTGCTTCCCAAGCAAGAGGCTTGGCTTTTTCAGGTAATAGAAAAGATATAGGAAAAAACCTTACCGCCTATACACAAAAGCTTTTGACAGATACAAAAGACCAGAAGTGAATCAGCGGAGGTGAATACGATGGCAAAGCGATCATCGGAGCATATAAAGGCTCAACGTCAAGGTAAAGAACGAGATAATTATACCTGCCAAATATGTGGCAGCACCGATAGAGTTCATGGGCATCATCTTTTAAATGTTCAGTTTAATGGCATAGCAAGTCCAGATAACATAGTAACCCTGTGTGAGAAACACCATAGAATGGTTCATCAAGGGTTAATTGATATAGATAAGTTCTGAAGTTATCTCTCATATGTACATATAAAAATAAGGCAGGCTATTTGCATAGTCTGCCTTGTGTATTATTCTGCTTTCTTTTCTGCTGCCACAGTATGGTTAGCATATGTGTTCCAATCAGGTTCATATGTATCATCAGCCTGATTTCCCCACATATCCCAACCTTCTCTGTCACCACGAGCAAATAATTCAAGCCTCGGACCAGAGGAACACGCTTCAATCAAGCTGACAAATTCGTCAGGCTTTCTGCTATGCTCTCTTTTCATAGTCCTCAATAAATTCACCTGTGAGCGTCCTGGCTGCAACGTTCTGTTCTTATCTCCCTTTATTCCAAATAGTAGAATCTCAGTCACATTTCGGAAATAGAAACCAACACCTCTGCCGTCAGGTTGTCCATCTTTGCGAACCTTTTCCCATATCAAATTGGTTTTATACTCGAACCCCCACGCTTTCATTACTTCAAGTCCTTCAGGTAAAAGAGCATTCGGCACCCAAAGGTAAAGGTGACTCTTTTCGTCAGCAACCTCTGAAACAGGCAGAGCCTTTATTTCATCAAGTGTCATTGTGGAGTATCTACTGAGTCTTTTATGCTCAGGAGCGACCTTACCAGTCCTGTTCTGAAACTGCCATGGTGGATCGGCGTATATAGTCTTATATTTCTTTCCGCTTGTAAAAGAAATAAAATCAGCAATCGTTTCGTCTAATGTACTCATTATTCGTAACCCTCTATACAAGATTTCTTTATTCCGACTGCCAAAATAGGACAGCCGCCGTTTCTTCTTGAATCAAGTCTATAAGTGAGCTTACCCATCCAAGTGGTTGACGCACCATATTTAGATATAATGTCTATCTTCTTGAATATGTCGTTTAGTTCCTCCGACCTTGTAACGATTATTCCAACATCTATGATGCCGCAATCAAAGTATGTACGCATCGCCAGCAAGTCACGGTCAAATGTCTGATCTTTACTGTTCCATTCAAGGTCAAAAGCGACCTTATTCTTTAAGAAGTCAATGTTATGACCGTCAATGTAACCCTCAATCATTTTTTCTTCAAACGGCTCATTTGCAAAACGTCCTCTGCGCTGTGCATTCTGTCTCGGATACATCTTTACAAGAAGATCGCCCGTAATACGAATTTCTCTCCAACCATATGGGTACAATACATCATCGAATTTCTTTGGTATCGGACTTTCATTTCCACCGGCTTTTTTCAGATCATCTACCGATATTTTCAGCTTTCTCAAACAATCCTGTATTTCTTCCCATTCTGTCGGGAAAGCATCCGACAAAATCTCTAAAGCATGACCATAATTGTGAAATTCATATTTATTATTCAAATCCTCTGGTATAGGTAACATTATAGACACCGCCTTTATCGAAGCTAATAGCTGATTGCTAATGCAGTTTTCAACGAAGATATAACTGTATAATTATAGCACATTTTAGTTGCCTTGTCAATCAGCAAATCGGCTATTTTAGCCTGATTTAAAGCAAGTATAAATAATCTCAAATATAAACCATACAATCAAACACCGATTCTCTCGCCATGTAGACAAAGCGGTTTTCAAGACCGAGCATTTTCTCAGCATCATTTGCGAAAACAGCTTTCTGATAACAACTGTCGGTCTGCTTCCAAAGCTCTACCTGGCGAGAGATAGCTTCACTGACTTTCAGTTCCATATCATCGAGGTACTTCATGATCTTGCCCTCGTTGACAAGCCTATGAAGTCTGTCGGGGCAATGGCTGTCAGAGAAATGAAGATGATACCTAATGAAATCGGTGTGGTATGTCTTGCTCTCCTCGATCTGCGTATCGGCATTGAAGTAAGTGACGGTAACAGTGTTAGTGTCAAGCTTCCACAGCGGAACGTATTTCTTTTTCAGTGGGCTGTATGCGGTATGTTCGCTCTTGTATCTGCTCATAACTCACACCTCCTCATTTCCGCTGAAATAAGACAGCAGACTTTCCTTGTTGACGAGATACTTGCCACGGACACCCTCACCTGTTCGGAACGCTTTGATCTTGCCTTGTGCTATCAGCATACGGATAGAATGCTCGGAGATACCTTCGATCAGCGCGGTACACTCCTTAATAGTCAGCATTCTGACCGACTGTGCAGGAGCTTTGACAGGCTTTGATGATGTTGCAGGCTGTTCCTGCACTTCTTCCTCGGCGGTCAGTTGAAGCAAGAGGTTAATGATTGTGTTTACGATCTCACGTTTTTCTGCTATTGTCATAATGATCTTCCTTTCGTGGGCGGAGTTCTCAAAGGCTCTCACCACAGTTCTCAAATTTAGTACAGAGATATGCAATAGCGTGGTCAATTAAGGTCAAGTAGTGGTCAACTTGGTTACAAGAGGACGGCAGAGACTTTGGAATTTATCAGAACCGTAGTTCTTGTAACTCAATCAAAACGCCGTATTTACGACATTTTCTAAAGATAATAATAATTTAATGCAAGATGCCTGAATACCCGTTCCGGGTTAGTCAAACATTCGGGGTTAACTCCAAGAGATAATCGGTCGATTTGTGGTCAACATACCTCCCTGTTCCGGCAGGGAGGTTTTTTATTTGCTGTTTTCCGGCGAGCCCGTCCGCCGGATTATTCGCCTTCTGCTGTTCTATTGTGATAGAATGATGAAATGTGCCATAACCCCTTGACAAATTTGTTCTAATGCAGTAGAATAATATCGTGATCACATTCTATTGCAATAGAAAGGAACTCAGCACCATGGAAATCAAACTGTTTGACTCTGAACTGAAAGTTATGGACATACTCTGGAAGGAGGGCGATACCTCCGCGAAGGTAATTGCGGAGAAGCTGAACGCGCAGGTCGGCTGGAGCAAGACCACCACCTACACAGTGATAAAGAAATGCATAGACAAGGGCGCGGCAGGCAGGACGGAACCAGGCTTCATCTGCCACGCGCTCGTTACCCGGAAGGAAGTGCAGGAGGCGGAAACCAACGAGCTGATCGACAAGATGTACGACGGCTCGTCGGATAAGCTGATAGCGGCTCTGCTCGGCTCAAAGCGGCTCACCGCCGGGGAGATACAGAGCCTGAAGAAGCTGGTGGAGGAGCTGAAATGACCACTCTGCTCAGCATGACCATCTCGGCGTCGGTCATTATCGCGGTCATCATCGTGATAAGGTCGCTGTTCATTCACAGGCTGCCAAAGCGGCTGTTCGTGATTCTATGGGCGGCTGCGGCGCTGAGAATGCTCGTTCCGTTCTCCGTTTCCTTCTGCATTCCACATGAAAACACACTGCCTGATAACGCCATCGTCCGCGGATTCACACCGCCGGACTCCCCAGGGGATTCCCCCGGGACAGGCGCCGCGCCGGACCGCGGACTTATCCCCGAGATCGTCTGGGCAGGCGGAGCAGTCATCTCACTGGGGATAGTGACCGCACTGCACCTCCGCAGCCGCCGGGAGCTTTCCACCGCCCTGCCGTTTGAGGATACCGGGATAAGCTCCCGGATAGCCGCGGAAGGGCTCCGCCGGAAAATCACCGTAAAGGTGAGCGACCGGGTGACCTCTCCGCTGACCTACGGCGTGGTGAATCCGGTGATAGTCCTCCCGAAAGGACTGCCCACGGACAGCGAGGAAATGCGGTTCGCGCTGGCTCACGAGCTGGTGCATATCCGCAGGTTTGACGTGCTTCTGAAGCTGGTATTCACCGCCGCTGCCTGCGTGCACTGGTTCAATCCCCTGGCGTGGGCTATGCTTTCGCTCGCCGGGAGGGATATAGAGCTTTCCTGCGACGAAGCGGTCCTGAAGCAGCTCGGCTGTGACCGCGCGGACTACGCGATGGCGCTCATCAGGCTGGAAGAAAGGCGCAGCATTCCCACCGGAGCCGCATTCGGCAGGAATGCCGTCCGAGAAAGGATAGAAGCTATCATGAAATTCAAGAAGACCACCCTCGCCGGAATAATCGTTTCCGCGTGCCTTATCGCAGGGACCACCACCGCATTCGCGGCAGTGAATTCCGACAGACCCACCCAGGAAGCCGCCCCCACCGCTGAGGAAAGCTCCGCCGATGTAACCACCCCCGACAGCGTTGACGAGGTAGACGTGGAGTGGTGGACATACGACGAATACAAGGCGTGGCTGGAGCAGGAAAAGCAGAACATCGCCGAGCTTGTAAAGCAGGGCGCGTCCGGCTGGACCCAGGACCGCGGTGACTTCATCTGGACCCAGGAGGTCGCAGACGAAACCATCGCGCTCTACGAAAAGACGCTTGAGGAAATCGAAAACGGCGTGCGTATCTCAAAATCCGTGAACGGAAGTGACGATGTGATAATATCTGAATCCCCCGACGGCTCCGACATTCTGATGCAGGACAACGGCGGTCAGTACAGCACAGACGACGAGATATATCAGTACATCGTTGAGGACGACGGTACAGTGACCCCCTCCGACGATTCCGTATACAGGACCCTGGACAGCTTAACGGAAGAGGAGTTTTTCAGCAGGTACAGCGAGTACGGTCTGACCTACGAGAACGGCAGGCTGTATTACAACGGCGAGCCCGTGAAGTACTTCGACGACATTGCCGACATGTATTCCACCGACGACGGCGGCGTAACGGAGTTCGTAGCGTACCTTGACTCTGACGGCGTTGTGGTGCTCGACGCAGTACGCGAGGAAGCCACGGACGACAGCGCAGGCGAACTCACCGGCGTGAGAGTTCTCTCCGGAGAGGAACTCGAGCAGAAAAGCGCCGAACTGGACTTCTGACGGATAACACGCCAGCCCCTTCGCGGTAATGAGCCGCGGAGGGGCTTTCTGCGGTCCGCCGCGGATTCACGTCGCATACTGTGCACGCAGCTCCGCCAGGATATCCTCCTCGGTCACGCCGGGGATTATCTGCGTGGAATCCCCGGAGCGCTCCCCTGCCGCGGACTGCGGCTTCTGTGCGGATTCCCCGACCGCCTTGCAGAGCGCGGAGCGCAGGTACGCCCTCATGTTGCGGATATCGCACTTCCGGGAGGATATGTAGTCCGCGACGTGGCACACCGTGTCGTAGTCCACCCTGCTGAAAAGGGAAGAAACGCTTTCCGGACTGTCGTCCTGTCCGTCAGTCCCGTCGGAGATACCCTCGGCGACCACCTCCGCAGCCAGGTCCGCGAATCCCGCGCCGTACTTCGCGGAAAGCTCCGCGTGGCGTATCTGCGTGCGCGCCCTGTCCTGTTTGTTTTCCTCAGGTTTATTTTCTTTTGTTTTATTGTCTTTGGTTTTGTTCAAGGATTCCTTAAAACTTGTTTTTCGGTTTTCTTCAGGCTTGCTTTCAGGTTTTATGGGATCCTGTTTTTCGTTTTCCCCGGACTCACGGCGGACCTCCTCCGGCTTGCTTTCCACGGAGGAGAACAGCCCTTTCAGAATGCTCACGTCGTCAACTATCCGGAAGTACCTCTTTGCCGGCATTCCCATCACATTGCAGCATATAAGTCCTGCGGAGGTAAGGTTGCCGATACAGCGCTGCTGCTGACAGCGGGTCAGCGCCGTGGATTCCTCCAGGTCCTCCGCGGTGGAATAGAACCAGCCGCCCTCCCCGAGCATGCCGTGGCTCTCATACCACGCGTATTTCGCCAGCAGCGCGGAATACACCACCGCCTCCTGTAATCCCACCGCGTGCGCCAGTCTCCTGTTCACGCTCAGCGTATTGTCCGGATTTATCAACTCAAATATCGCTTTCATACTGGTGTACCTCCCTGTTTTTTCACCAGTATACCTCTCATCAAACTGCAATTTACTGCGCCGGTCGGGCACGCCCGACAGCGATACGGGGAAGCGAACCACAAAAGTAAAATGTTTTCACCCGAACAATAGCGTGGCTCCTATAAATCCGCGTATTATTGAGATCCCTCCGGCGGAGCCGGACACCATGATTTCGCATTCCGAATTCCGCATTCCGAATTAAAAAAAGCCGCCGGGGCGGAATAACTTCCGCCCCGGCACGCATGTATTTCACGTTCACTTCCTGAACGCCATCGAGATTATATCCTTGAATTTGAGCCTGCTGCCGTTGTGGAGTATTATCATCTCGTAAACTCTCGCAACGATAACTGCGACCAGGACGACGAATACCGCCAGGATAAGCACCGCCGCCAGCACCTGCCCCAGGGAGAGAGTACCCAGGAGTAGCGCCGAGGGAAGCGAGAACGGAGAGCTTACCGGGAAGTAGTAGGAGAACAGCTGCATGGAATTGCTGGAAGCCGCGCCGCTCTCGAAGCTCTCGGCGTTGAATATCACGGGGAAATACGCGAGGTAGAATCCCAGGACGCCGATCAGGGAATAGGGCTGCATTGCCTGGGCGAGGTCCTCCATTCTGCTGACGGAGGCTCCCACCAGGGCGGCGATGAGCGCATAGAACAGGAATCCCAGAATGAATATCACCAGGATAAGCACGAAGGTCAGCGGACTTATCGTACCGAAGCTGCCGGAAAGCGCCTGGGCTATTTCAGCGTCCTGCCCGGTCTGCGCCGCCGGATTCTCCATTATCCTCATGATGTCGCCGCCGATGCCGAAGGGCGCGGTTGCGGCAAAGGTAGCCGCTCCCAGTCCGGCAATGACCAGGAACTGCGCAATGGATACCAGGCACATCGCCAGCACCTTGCCGATGACCACCGCCAGGGGGCGCACCGAGGTAAGCAGAAGCTCCATGACCCGGGAGGTCTTTTCCGTTGCGATGGACTGCGCCACCGTCTGACCGTAGGCGAAGATGAATATGAACAGAACCAGCGAGAACACTATCGGCACAATGTAGTTTATCGCGGATTCCAGCACGCTCCACTCATCGGAGCCTGCCTGTATCTTGGAGGTGGAATAGTACCGCTGGGTGGCGGCGAGGTCCTCCGGCTTCACGCCGAGGTCGAGCATGTTGCGGTATTTCAGCAGCGTCACCATTACTCCGGAAACCGCGTCAATGGAATCCCCGTCAGTGTCGGGGGAATAGAACGTTTTGACGCTGTATCCCGTCACAGTACCGTCACTTTCATCTGCGGTCACCGTCACAAGCACCTGCCCGGATTCCGCGCCGGAAAGGCTGTCGATGGTCGCGGTGATATTCTCCGTGCGCTCCGGCAGGGGGAATCCCATCTGCTGAAGCCCGGCGAGGTCGTCGTCTGTGAGCGCCCCGGTGCTGTCTGCCACATATACCTTTGAGATGCAGATATCCGTGGAATCGCTGCCGTCCCCGGAGATATCCTCCCCGGCGCCGGCGAGCTTCGGGATCACGTTCAGACCGGCGGTGATGAGCACCGTTATCAACGCGAGGATAACAGTCCCCACGATGAAGGACTTGGTTTTCACGAACTGCACGAACGTGAATCCGAACACCTTTTTCCAGCCGCGTGTGTTGTTACTTTTCATCAGACTCACCAACCTTTTCTATGAATATCTCGTTGAGGGACGGCTCGCGCAGCTCGTACTTTATCAGCGGGATACCCCGGGACATTATCTTCCCGAGCAGGGCGTGCGCCTGCTCCTCGCTCTGCACGTTATAGCTTGAGCCGTTGGGAGTTTCCTCCACGGCGGTCAGTCCGCATTCCTGCGCCAGGGCGGTGATATCCCCCTCGCACTTCACGGTGAGCTTCACCCTGCCGTAGCCCTTCTTTATCTCGTTGAGGTCGCCCTGGAGCACCGTCTTTCCCTTGTTGAGAATGACTATCCCCCGGCAGAATTCCTCAATAGTGGACATCTGGTGGCTGGACATGATGACGTATTTGTTCTTCTTTATCTCCTCCCGGATAACGCTCTTGAAAAGCTCCGCGTTCACCGGGTCAAGTCCGCTGAGGGGCTCGTCGAGTATCAGCAGCTCCGGGTCCGGGGCGAGGGCGGCGATGAGCTGTATCTTCTGCTGATTGCCCTTGGAGAGCTGCTCCGCGCGCATGTTGCGGTATTCCTGCACGCCCAGCCGCTCGAACCAGTAGTCCAGCGCCTTCACCGCCTGGGGCTTCTTCATTCCCTTGAGGGAGGTGAAATACAGCAGCTGGTCCATGATCTTGTATTTCGGGTAGAGTCCGCGCTCCTCCGCGAGGTAGCCTATGGATTCGTTCGCGGTGCAGAATCTCTTTCCGTGCCAGGTCACCGAGCCGCTGTCCGCGCTGAGCATTCCCAGGATTATGCGGATAGACGTGGTCTTTCCGGCGCCGTTTGTGCCCAGAAGTGCGAACACCCCCGGCTCCGTCATCTCGAAGCTTAGCCCGTCCACGGCTCTGTAGCTGCCGTAGGTCTTGACTATATTATCCACTTTAAGGGACATCAGAATCACGCTCCTTTTTAACTGTTTATATGTTGTATATACAGTATAATCTGTTTCCTCTGATTTGTCAAGGGGGGAAAGCGGATTTCCTGAAAAAATTTTCCGGCAGGGGATTTTTGCTGACTATTTCTATTACTCGGGAAATATCTTTATACAAATTTATGCCAAAAGGACCATTCAGGATATTGCAAAGTAAACGTTTTTATGCTATAATAAGCGCAAAGCACTTTCAGACTGCCGATAAAGGCACATCTGCGTCGTCAGTATCATTTCGGCAGGCACAAACACGATGTTTGTGCCGTTGCCCACAGCCCGACACGATGTCGGGCAACTAAGGGCAACGCGCACAAAGCCTAGTCGCTGTGTGGGTTCCTAGAATCCGAGGGCTTCTCACCATTCTGGAGGGAGATACTATAATACAATATTGGTGAAGCTGTGCCAACTGACACGCCGCTTCCTAATATCTGCACATTTTTTGGCAGTCAATGAATAACTTTTGAGCATTTCCATACCCAGCATACCAACATAAAATAAAAAGGAATACACACCCCAGGAGGTAAAAAACATGTTCTGTCCATACTGTGGGAGTCAGCTGAACGACGGCTCCATTTTCTGCTCCACCTGCGGAAGCAAACTAGACGACCTGCCCGGTCAGGAATCCCCCCAGGAGGTCACGGCTGCCCCCGGCGGAATGCCCATGGCAGGAAGCTCCGGAGATGAAATGCCCTCCATCGGCGGCGCGCAGGCTCCCTCCCCGGTGTCCCTCGGGAAATCCGGGAGTGACACGGATTCCGGCGAGATGTCCGGTGTAACTCCGCCGCCTTTCCCGGGGACTGGCTCCGGAAATCCCACCGCAAACGCCCCGGATTTCACCGACTTCTCCGGCGTAACTCCGCCGCCTTTCCCGGAAACTAACTCCGGGAATCCCACCGCGACCGCTCCGGATTTCACCGACTTTTCCAGCGTAACTCCGCCGCCTTTCCCGGGGACGAATTCCGGGAATCCTGCCGGAATACCCGGGCAGTACGGCGCGCCGGCTGACGTAATGACCGAGATACCCCCGGAATTCGGACAGCCCCAGCCGGAGGTATCCGCAGTACGCCCGGTGAAGCGCAGCAAGCTTCCTCTGATTATCGTGCTGATAGTCCTCGGAGTGCTCATCGCAGGCGGCGCGCTTACATATGTTATCACCCTCAACAACGGCACTCTCTACCGCATCGGCGGCGTGCAGAAGATATACGACCTGACCCATCTGTGCGTGCAGCACCACTACATTGACGCAGACTGTGAGAATCCCGACCGCTGCGAGATTTGCGGCAGCGAAAAGGGCGAGGCGCTCGGTCACGACTGGACGGAAGCCACCTGCACAACTCCGCGGACCTGCTCCGTATGCGGCAAGACGGAGGGAACCACCGCCCCCCACGACTGGACGGATGCCACCTGCACCACCGCCCGGACCTGCTCCGTATGCGGCGCCACCGACGGCTCACCCCTCGGTCACACCACCGGTTTCGGTACATGCACTCGCTGCGGCGAGAAGATAACCGACCTGGAAGATGAGTTCTACGATATCCTGAGTGTTGCCGGCGACGGCGACAGCTATTTCAGCATAGGCTACGACTACATGCTGGAATCTGACGGAAGCGCCATCTCCTATTATTCCTCGGCTCTCAGCGCCACCTACTACTTCTCCCTGGCGAAGGACAAATACTCCCAGGCGGCTGACCTGTGCGGCAGTTATCCGGAATTCGCAGAGCTGAAGCGCTGCCTGAACTCTATCGCGAACTACCTACCCACGGAATACCCGGACTACACCGTGGACAGCGTTTCCGACTACGTTGACGCAGTTATCGACGCGTCCTACGCCGCCCAGGACTACGCAGATGTCGCCCTGGAACTGCTCGACCTTCTTTAATTCCCCCACAACACGATTTTCTTTGATTAAGCGAGGTAATTGCTATGGTATGCGACAAATGCGGCGCCGAACTCAAAGATGACGCCCTCTTCTGCAACGTATGCGGCGCGAACACCGTCCTTGCGCAGCTTGCCGCAAAAAAAGCGGTAGACCCCAGGACTAACGCCGCCAAGAAGCCCGTCCCTAAGGCTCCCTCCAGACCTGCCGCCGGAATCCCCGGGAATACTGCGCCGGGAAATACAGGCGCGGCTCCGGTGCCTGCGGCTGCCGCTCCGAAGCCTGCGGTGAATACTGCGAAGCCGGTCGGGAATGCTCCGAAGCCTGCAACGGGCGCGGCGAATCCGGCGGCGCAGAAGCAGGCAGTTAATACACAGAAACCGGCAGTGAATTCCGCGAAGCCTGCAAATCCCACCGCGACTGCCGGGAATCCCTCAAGCGCCCCGGCGAACCCGGTGAAATCCCGTCCGAAGAAGCCCCCGGTGAATCCTCCGGCAGGTGCCGCACAGAAGCCTGCGGAGAATACTCCCCGGGCGGAGGAGCCGCAGGAACCTGCCCCCACGATAATATTCACGGGACACCCCAGCGACCTGGTCATTCCGCGGCAGGAACTCCCGGAGGAACCCGAGAAATCCACCGCCGCCCCCCTGACCCACAAGGAGGAATCCATGCCGGAGGTGGGAATGGACACCGCCCAGCAGTACTACAGCTCCAAAAGCGGCGCGACGGGCAGGGCGCGGCTCTCTCCGGGAATAGACGACGCGATGATCACCGGAAACAAGCAGGAATCAAACCATGTGATGGGTATCGACCCGGACCTCACCACGCGCACGGTGAAGCCGATACGCGTGATAAACTGGACTCCGCTGAAGGTCGTGCTGAAGATCCTGGCGATAATCCTCGCGGTGGCGGTCGCCGCCGGGGTCGTGATGTATTTCACGGGCATGCTATACAAATTCGGCGTGGTCGAGAAGGTGTACCAGATGACCGGAATATGCATTCAGCACCACTACGAGCCTATCGACGACGACAACCAGCAATGCACCATCTGCAGAAAAATCACAGAACGTCCGCTTGACCTTACGTCCAATGGCGACACCTCTCCGGATAACACAAGCAATTGACCACAGCCACTTAAAAGCATAAAAAACGGGCGGATTTTATATCCGCCCTTACGTTTTATTATAGGACCTGCCACGCCATTGTTCGTTTGTGCTGGGAAGATTCATAATTCGGAATTCGGAATTCGGAATCATGGTGTCCGGCTCCGCCGGACGGATTTCAATGATATGCGGATTTATAGGAGCCGCGCTATTGCTCGGGTGAAAACGTATTTGTTTTGTGGCTCCTTTCCCCGAATGCCTGCCGGGGCTACCCGGCTCGGGTGACAGCCTTTTTTCTTTAAGGTCCCCTTCCCCGTATTCGCTGTCGGGCGTGCCCGACCGGCACAAAGAAAGGAGGCCGTATTGCGATTACCGGGAAACTGGTTCAGGGTGTTCGTAATACGACCCCTCTCAAAGAGTGAGTCAAAGTAAAACCTTCTCTGTAAGCCCGAAGGAGAAAACGCGTTGAATCAGCAGCTTTACCTGATCGAAACGGTGAGCCGGAACGGGGGACCCGCAAGGTTTACCATAACGTATCACGCTAGGAACCGATCTCTGTGCGTTGCTTCGGACTGCATTCTTCCGGAATGCAGCGGCTTTGCCTGCGCAAAGAAACCTGCCTTCACCGGGGAACCTTACACTGCCCTGCGCCCTGACCCGTCTGCCGGACTTCGCAGAAAGGCTGTGATAGCTGACTCCGTGTGTACCCGGAAATCAGGCGCATGATATGCGAGATTCTGAAAGAACGCGCCGCCGCCCTGGAAGGCACCGCCGGTGGCACGCCGGAACTCCAGCCGTTCGCGGAATCACCCGTCAACGCTCCCGATAGCGGACTGCGAAACCTGTCACAGCTTTTATTCCTCTTTAATTTTACCCCATTTCACACAAAAAGTCAAGGGCTTTTGGCAAATTTCCCCGACAAATATGCGATTTTCGTCTACAAACCGACTGCCGCCGGGATTCCCGGAGCGCCCCGGGGTCAGAAGCTCACCAGTTCGCCCAGGACAGCGAGCAGATACCGCCCGAAAGTCATGCGCGGAACCTCCGCGGCGGCGACTATATCCGACCGGAAAACCTCCGTCCCGTCCAGCGTCACCAGGAACTCCCCAAGGAACTGCCCCTTCTCCACCGGAGCCTCCACCCCCTCCACGAAGGTGTAGCTGTATTTCACGCCGGAGGACCTCCCCTTCTTTATCACGCACTCCCCCAGGGCGCTCACCATCGGGCGCACCTCCGGGGATTCGCCGCGCGTCACCGGGACAGGCTTCATCTCCCGGCTGTCCACCGTGGGGGTGTATTTCTCGAACCCCGTGAAGCCGTAGTCCAGCAGCTCCTCCGCCCGGTCGAACCGCGCCGGGTCCTCTCCGCATCCCAACACCACCGCCACCAGGCGCATTCCGCCGCGCTCCGCGCACACCGTAAGGCAGCAGCCGGCGCCGTCCGTGGTCCCGGTCTTTCCGCCGAGTATCCCATCGTAAGTCCGCACCAGCTTGTTGGTGTTCAGCAGCTGCGTGCCCCCTCCGCGCAGATAGTCCAGCCACGTCAGCAGCCAGCCGCGGTAGTATTCCTTCTGCACAAGCTCCGCCGTCATCACCGCGATGTCCTCCGCCGTGGAGTAGTGCCCCTCCGCGTCGAATCCAACGCAGCCGGTGAACTTCGTGCCCCTCAGCCCCATGGACTTCGCCCGGCGGTTCATCAGCTTCACGAACTGCGCCTCGCTGCCGGCGGTGTGCTCCGCGAGGGCTATGCAGGCGTCGTTGGCGGAGCTGACGATGACTGCCTCCAGAAGCTCCGCGGCGGTCATCTCCTCCCCCGGCTCCAGCCAGATCACCGAGCCCTCCGCCGAGGACGCGTAGGAGGACGCCGCCACCCTGTCCTCCAGCTTCAGCGTGCCGTCGTCAATGAAATCCGCCAGCACGAGCAGCGACATCACCTTCGTTATGGAAGCCATCGGGAGCTTCTCCGCCGCGTTGACGGAATACAGCACCTGCCCCGTTTCCGCCTCCATCAGCAGCGCGGCACGGGGCGCGGAATCCCCCTGCGCGGACTCCGCCGCGGATTCCGCGCACGCCCTCCCGGGCAGGAATATCACCGCCGCACACAGCAGCGCGCATACGGCGGAAAGCCGGAATCTCCTCAAACGCAAAAAACCACCCCCATAATAAATTCGGAATGCGTAATTCGGAATTCGGAATTATTGTATCGGCTACGCCGATGTATTTGAATAAAGTCCCACGAAGTGGGACACCGCAATTCCGCATTCCGCATTCCGAATTCCGAATTAATCATTACATTGTATGTCCGGGGATAAAAAAAATTCCGGAAATGTGCGGATCACCTATTGACAAATCCCGTGGAGTGGTGTATAATACAATCAAACAAATGAACAGTTGTTCAAATGATACAGATAAAGGAGGGCTTCCGATGGAGAACGACGCACCGCACTGCGACTTCATGTGCGTGCACGCCGATACGGTGAGCAGGATAAATTCTGCAATGCCCGACGAGGACCAGCTTATAGACCTGTCGGAGCTTTTCAAGGTGTTCGGGGATTCCACCCGGATAAAGATACTGACGGCGCTGAGCCACGGCGAGCTTTGCGTGTGCGACCTGTCGAAGCTGGTGGGAATGACCTCATCGGCGGTGTCGCACCAGCTGAAGATACTGCGCAGCAGCAAGCTGGTGGCGTGCCGGCGCGACGGGAAAACGGTGTTCTATTCCCTCGCGGACGACCATGTGAATACGATACTCCGGCAGGGGCTGGAGCATATAAGCGAACCGGCAGGGAACTCCTGACGGAGAATTACGAGGTGCGATATGGATTTCTGGGACAGATTCGCCGGGGTGTACGACCTGGCGGAGAGCATAAACGGCAGCGTATACACTGAGATGCGCGACATAACACGCAGGCTGATTCCGGCAGGCGCAAAGGTGCTGGACTGCGGCGCAGGCACCGGGGAGCTTTCCCTGGCGGCTTCCGACAATGCGGACAGCGTGCTCTGCACCGACATGTCGAAGAACATGCTGAAGCAGGCGCAGCGCAAGGCAAGGGCGCTCGGAGCGGACAACATAGAGTTCGCCGCGCGGAACATATTCGACCTACAGGACCCAAACGACACCTACGACGTGGTCATCGCCGGGAATGTGCTCCACCTGCTGACGAATCCGCAGGGAGCCGTGAAGGAGATGTACCGCGTGCTCAAGCCCGGCGGTAAGCTGCTTCTGCCCACTTTCACCAACAAGAACAGCGCCAGGCTGCTCATCGGAATATACAAGAAGCTGGGCTTCGACCCGGCGGCGAACTACTCCCCGTCGGAATACAAGAAAATGCTCGAGGACTGCGGTCTGGGCAGGGTGCGCACCAAGCTCATCAAGGGACTTGTCCCCTGCTGCTACGCCGTTATCGAAAAGTGAACAAACCTCCGGAATACCGGCAGGCGATTATAAATGTACATGTGAAAGGACACAATACCATGAAAAAGACATTCAAGCTCGTTGACCTGGACTGCGCACACTGCGCCGCCAAGATGGAGGATGCCATAAAGAAGCTCCCCGGCGTGACGAATGCAAGCGTGAACTTCCTCCAGCAGAAGCTTACACTGGAGGCGGCTGACGACCAATTCGACGCCGTGCTCAGAGCAGCCGTAAAGTGCTGCAAGGACGTCGAGCCGGACTGCACCATCAAGATCTGATAATCCCCGGAGGTAACAGCCATGAGTAAGAAGCAGAAGAAAATGCTGACGCGCATAATCATCGCGGCGGCAATATGGGTCGCCGGGTTCGTCCTGGAGCACACGCTCGACATGGACGGCGCCGGGCGCTTCAGCCTGTTGGGTATCGTCCACCTGGCGGTGTTCGCGGCGGCGTACCTCGTCATCGGCTGGGATATCCTCTGGAAAGCCATACGCAATATCTCCCACGGACAGGTGTTCGATGAGAACTTCCTGATGTCCATAGCCTCCATCGGCGCAATGATCATCGGGGAATACGCCGAGGGCGGCGCAGTTATGATACTGTACCAGATCGGCGAGCTGTTCCAGTCCGTGGCGGTCGGCAGAACGCGCCGCTCCATCGCCGAAATGGTGGATATCAACCCGGAATACGCCAATGTCGAGCGTGACGGCGAAGTGTCCCAGGTTGACCCCGGCGACGTAAACGCAGGCGAGATCGTGGTAGTACGCCCCGGCGAGAGAGTTCCGCTGGACGGCGTGGTTATTGCAGGCTCCTCCGAGCTGAATACCGCCGCGCTCACCGGCGAGAGTGCACTCCGCCCCGTTGCCGAGGGCGACGACGTGATAAGCGGCTGCATCAACACCAACGGAATGCTCCGCGTGAAGGTGTCGCGCCCATATTCCGACTCCACCGTGGCGCGTATCCTGGAGCTGGTGGAGAACTCCAGCGAGAACAAGGCAAAGACCGAGAACTTCATCACGAAGTTCGCCAGGGTCTACACCCCCATCGTGGTATTCCTGGCGGTCGCCCTGGCACTGATCCCCGGGCTGATAACCTGCGCCCTGAACGGATTCACGGACCTCTCCCCCTGGATAGGCGAGGACGGCTGGGTATACCGCGCGCTGTCCTTCCTGGTAGTATCCTGCCCCTGCGCGCTGGTCATTTCGGTGCCGCTCTCCTATTTCGGCGGTATCGGCGGAGCCTCCAGGCACGGTATCATGATAAAGGGCGCGAACTACATGGAGGAACTCGCCAGGGCGCAGACCTTCGTTTTCGACAAGACCGGGACCCTCACCAAGGGCAGCTTTGCGGTGACTGAGATAGTCCCCGAGGGAATGTCCCGGGAGGAGCTCCTGGGAATCTGCGCGGCGGCGGAGAGCTACTCCACCCACCCGATAGCGCAGTCCATCATCGCCGAGGGCAAAAAGGCGTCCCTCACGGTGACCGCCTCCGACGCGGAGGAGATAGCCGGCTACGGAGTCCGGGCGCAGGTCGGCGGCAAGACTGCCCTCGTTGGCAACCACCGCCTGATGGAGCGCGAGAATATCCCCGTGCCTGCGGTGGATTCCGCCGGGACCGTGGTACACTGCGCGGTTGACGGGAAGTACGCCGGGTATATCGTGATATCCGACGAGATAAAGCCGGGAACTCCTGCGGCGCTGGCTTCGCTGAAGAAGCTGTGCAGCGCCAGGACGATAATGCTGACCGGCGACCGGAAGGCAGCCGCGGAGGCTGTCGCAAGGCAGGCAGGCATCGACGAATTCCACGCGGAGCTTCTGCCGGACGGCAAGGTTTCCCGGGTGGAGGAGCTGTACAAGGCAAAGCCGGAAGGCTCCACCCTGGTGTTCGTGGGCGATGGAATGAACGACGCGCCTGCCCTCGCCCGTGCCGATGTGGGAATCGCGATGGGCGCCATGGGAAGCGACGCGGCGATAGAGGCGGCGGACATAGTCCTGATGAACGACAACATCGAGAGCCTCCCCACCGCGGTGCGTATCTCCCGGAAGACCCACGCGATAGTAATGCAGAACATCGTGTTCGCCATCGGCGTGAAGGTGCTGATAATGATACTGACCGCCCTGGGCATAACGAACATGTGGGTCGCAGTATTCGGCGATGTGGGCGTGGCAGTCATCGCGATACTGAACGCAATGAGGACCCTCGGCACTCGCAAGAAGATATGAATACACAATGGGGAGCGGACGGGATCCGCTCCTCATGTCTTATTTCAGCGAATTTCCCCTGCAATACTGCGGCGGCTGTCACAATGCACAAAAAAGTTATAAAAACTTTGTGCAAAACACCGCCCTTGAAATGTAAACGTTTTATGTTATAATATAAGCAGGGCTGGAATACAGCCGGAATAGTAAATACACCGCCGCGTGCGGAACTATAAATGGAGGAATACCAATGAACTACGGACATTTCGACGAACTCAACAAGGAGTATGTCATCACCCGTCCGGACACACCGTCCGCATGGGCAAACTACCTCGGCGACCCCGAGTACGGCGCTATCATTTCCAACAACGCCGGCGGCTACAGCTTCGTAAAGAGCGGCGCTAACGGACGTGTTATCCGCTACCGCTTCAACGGCGTTGCAAACGACACCCCCGGACGCTACGTTTACCTGCGCGATCAGGAGACCGGCGAGTACTGGTCCGCTTCCTGGGCGCCCGTATGCAAGCCCCTCGATGAATTCAAGAGCGAGTGCCGCCACGGTACCGCATACACCATCATCACCTCCGAGTACAAGGGCGTAAAGTCCGAGGTGACCTACTACGTTCCCCAGGGCGCTACATACGAGGTATGGGCGGCAAAGGTAACAAACACCTCCGACAAGCCCAGAAAGCTCGCCGTTACCGGCTACTGCGAGTTCGTCAACGACCCGAACTACGAACAGGATCAGGTAAATCTCCAGTATACCCTGTTCATCACACGCACCTACTTCAAGGGTAACTATATCCACCAGATGCAGAACGAGATCTACAACCCCAACAGCGGCAGATTCCTCGGTCTTGCAGCTGCAAAGGTGGACGCTTACTGCGGCGACCGCGATTCCTTCGTCGGCTCCTACAGAAGCTACGCTAACCCCAAGGGCATCGAGGAGGGTCTGAAGGGCGACCTCAACTACAACACCAACTCCTGCGGCGCGCTCGAGAGCGACATCGTCCTCCAGCCCGGCGAATCCAAGGAGCTGACCTACGTCCTCGGCGGTCAGAAAACCGAGGCGGAGATCACCGAGATCATCGCAAAGTACGAGAAGAGCGGCACCGTTGAAGCAGAGCTCGCAGCACTCAAGAAGTTCTGGCACAGCAAGCTGAACAACCTCCAGGTACACACCCCCGACGCAAACTTCAACAACATGGTCAACACCTGGAACGCATACAACTGCTTCATCACCTTCATCTGGTCCAGAGCGGCTTCCTTCCAGTACTGCGGTCTGCGTAACGGCTTCGGCTACCGCGACACCGTTCAGGATATCCAGGGCGTTATCCACCTCGCACCCGAGATGGCAAAGAAGCAGATCGAATTCATGCTCTCCGCACAGGTAACGAACGGCGCTGGTCTGCCCCTCGTTAAGTACGACCACAAGGCAGGTCAGGAGAACCACCCCGACGAGAACGACGAGAACTCCGTATACGCAAAGCAGACCGGTCACCCCAGCTACCGCGCAGACGACGCTCTGTGGCTGTTCCCGACCGTTTACAAGTACGTTTCCGAGAGCGGCGACTCCGCGTTCCTGGACGAGGAGATATTCTACGCTAACGACGGCGAGAAGGGCACTGTATACGACCACCTCAAGAGAGCCATCGACTTCTCCATGAACCACCTCGGAACCCACGGCATGCCCGCAGGTCTGCACGCAGACTGGAACGACTGCCTCCGCCTCGGCAAGCAGGGCGAGTCCACCTTCGTTGCATTCCAGCTGGTTTATGCAGTGAAGATCCTGCGCACCTACGCAGTCGAGAAGAACGACACCGAGTACATAAAGTACCTCGATGAGATCAAGGCAAAGCTCGACACTATCCTCTCCGCTTGCTGGAACGAGGACAGATGGATCCGCGGCTACAAGGAGGACGGCACCGTTATCGGTCAGCGCACCGATCCCGAGGCTTCCATGTGGCTGAATCCGCAGAGCTGGTCGGTAATCTCCGGCTTCGCTACCAAGGAGCAGGGCGAGAAGGCTATGGACAGCGTTGAGCGCGAGCTGAACACTCCCTACGGCGCAATGGTAATGTATCCGCCCTATGTAAAGCACGGCTTCCCCGGAGCGCTCATGCAGTGCTTCAACAAGTGCACCAAGGAGAACGCAGGTATCTTCTCCCAGCCGCAGGGCTGGCTGATACTGGCTGAATCCAAGCTGGGTCACGGCAACCGCGCGTACAAGTACTGGACCGAGGCAGCTCCTGCTACCTACAACGACAACGCAGAGCACAGAGTACTCGAGCCGTACGTTTACGGTCAGTTCGTCGAGGGCAAGGACAGCCCGTTCGCAGGCCGCGCACACGTTCACTGGCTGACAGGCACCGCTTCCACCGTTATGGTAGGTACTACCGAGGGTATCCTGGGTCTGAATCCTGAAACAAAGGGTATCGTCATCGACCCGTCTATCCCCTCCGAGTGGAAGGAATACACCATGGACAAGACCTTCCGCGGCAAGAAGCTCCACGTCACCGTAAAGAACCCCAACGGCTCCGAGCACGGCGTGAAGTCCGTCACCGTAAACGGCACTAAGATTGAGGGCAAGCTTATCCTCGACTCTATCCTCAAGCCCGAAAACGACATCATCATCGAACTCTAAGCCGCGAAGCCGCGGCTGGCAATACGGGGAAGCGAACCACTTAGGGATAGCGCTGTCACCCGAACAATAAGACACATACAATAATTATGGGCGGATTTTAAATCCGCCCATTTTTTTGCACTTCGTTTTCGAGAATTACGGGAACACCCCTCCCCTACGGAATTATAAGAGCCACGCCATTGCTCGGGTGACAGCGTATTTCTCTTGTGGCTCCTTTCCCCGTATTGCCAGCCGGGGCTACCCGGCTCGGGTTACAGCGCTTCCCTTTCGTGATTCGCTTCCCCGTATTCGCCGACCGGTTGACAAGATGGGTGGGAGATGGTATACTATAGGGGAATGGAATAAGGAAGCCCGGGAATCCGGGGAAAAGAGGTCAGAATGACACCGCGTCTTATAATAGTAGTACCATGCTATAACGAGCAGGAAGTCCTGCCGATAACGGCACCGATGTTCCTTGCGAAGATAAAGTCCCTGGCGCAGGCGGGGCAGATAACACAGGACAGCCGGGTGATGTTCGTGAACGACGGCAGCCGGGACGACACCTGGAACATAATCACGCGCCTTGCCGAGGAGGACGAGCACTTCATCGGGATTTCCCAGAGCCGCAACCGGGGACACCAGAACGCGGTCCTAGCCGGACTTATGACCGCCAAGGACATGTGCGACATCACCATCAGCATTGACTGCGACGGGCAGGACGACATCAACGCCATGGACGGAATGGTCGCAGCCTACCACGAGGGCTGCGAGATAGTCTACGGCGTGCGGTCGCGCCGGGATACCGACACATTCTTCAAGAGATTCACCGCCGAGAGCTTCTACAAGCTGCTGAACGCCATGGGCGCGGAGGTGGTGTACAACCACGCGGACTACCGCCTGATAAGCAGCCGCGCGCTCCAGGAGCTTGCGAAATTCAGGGAGGTCAACATATTCCTGCGCGGAATGGTCCCCCTGGTCGGATTCAAGAGCACCTCGGTGTACTACGAGCGCAGCGAGCGCGCCGCCGGGAAATCCCACTATCCGCTGAGCAAAATGCTGGCGCTCGCCTTCGACGGGATAACCAGCCTGTCCATCAAGCCCATCAAGATGATCTTCGTGCTGGGACTGATCGTGGCGCTGATCAGCTTCGTGGGGATAATCTGGGCGGTCGTGGAGGCAATACTCGGGAACACCGTCAGCGGCTGGGCGTCCACCACATGTATCATATGCTTCCTCAGCGGAGTGCAGCTTATCTCCATCGGGGTCATCGGCGAATACATCGGGAAGATCTACATGGAAGTAAAGCACCGCCCCAGGTACATCATCAGCGAAAAAACCTGGAAGGACGACAAATAAAAATACAGGGCGAAGTGATATTCGCCCTGTCAGACCGTCGAAAAATCCCCTAAAGGGGCTTTTCCGCCGAACAAATCCACTGGCTTGGCTTTGCCAAGCCTTACGCATTTTATCGAAGATAAAATGCAAGCTGCGCGCGTAAGGAATAAGGCGAAGCCGTTTCCAATACACTTGCTGGGATAGAAGTGTTTTTTGCCCCGGGAAACCCGTGGCAAAAAACTGATTTAAAAAGCCCACTTCGTGGGCAAAATCTATTTTTTCGACAAGCAAACAGGGCGAAGTGATATTCGCCCTGTTTGATTTATTTACACACATCTGCGGACTTAGGCTAAATGATATCCGGCAGGAGGCGCTGCTCCCACAGGAACCACCTTCCGTCCCCCCTCATGCGCAGCTTGACGGGACGCGGAGTATCCGAGCCGCCGGGGAGAACGAGCAGCCGCATATACCCCTGCTCCGCACCGGAATTGTGGTCGCTGCACACGCTCACGGTAAACGGTCTGCCCGGAATGTAGCCGTTCTCCGGAACCGCCCCGGCGAAATACGAGAACGGAACGTACTCCCTGCCGTCCCGTAAGCCGTTGTCCAGCAGTGCGATATCCTGCCCTGTCAGCGGATACGGCTCCTTCAGCCAGTTCAGCATTTCCGTGCCGACCCCCCTGTCCGCAGCGTAGGCGCACAGCGCACACACTGTCAGCGCCGCAGTCTTGAACGGATCAACCAGATCAGCCTCCGGAAGCGCCCGCATTTCCTCGAGGCTCTCCGGCAGCGCCGCAAACGAGAACCTCTCGACGCGCAGCCCGGCAATGGATTTCTTCGCCGGTACCTCTGCGGAAGCCGCGCTGTACAGCCTGTCAAACAGACCCATGTTCATTCCTCCTTTTTCCGGGGCGGTGCCTGATTCCTCCCCGTGAATGCGGCGGCACTGCACGCGCCGCCGTTTTCTCCTCCCGACAGGGATTCCCTGCCTTTATACTATTTTATATTATAACAATCGGAGTGTCAACCTCAGATTAATGCTTTCCAGATTTTTTACATATTCGCCAATTCCAACGCCGCAAAAACAGCATTTCGACGAAATCCGCTCTATAAAAAAGGCGGCGTGTTACTCCCAGGCAACACACCGCAAATTATTACTTTTTGTATACTCCCACCAGCTTACCTGACTGGTAGACCGCGATCGTACCGCCGCTCTGCACCACGTGGTAGTGCGTCCTGGTGACAGGATCCACGGCGTTCACCGGAGTGCCCTCCGGGGGCTTCCGCTTGCAGAGGGTGTACCTCTCCCCGGCGTAGGAAACCCAGTCGCCGCCGCTGAAAACAATGGTGATCTCGCGCTCCGGCGCAGCTTCCTCCGTGTCCAGCGCTTCATCGAGGGTCATGCCAAACTCCGCCGTTTCGTCACAGACGTATTCCTCGGTGGACATCTCGGAATCCCTGTCGGAGCTTCCTCCGATTTCCCCGGTCGCACCCAGATCAGCTGAGCCGAATCCCCAGGCTTCCCCGGTGTGTCCCTTGTCCGGAAGCTCCGTGATGCTGTCCGAAGCGGAATTGTCCGGCTCGTCGCTTGCGGGCGGTTCCGCCGTAACGGTACTGCCCTTGTTGGTGCCCACATCGGTATCCGGGATCGTGTTCATGCTGTTGTCCGGAGCGACCTCTGCGGTCTGGACGTACCCCGGGTCGAACCAGGCTCCGGGGTTCGTCATATCGTAATTAGGGCTGCCCTCAATGGTAATCACAGCGCTGTCGTCCGCCGCTCCTTCGATGTTTATACTGTCCTGTATCTCCCCGGGGGCAGCCGTATCCCCGGCAGCCGCGCCGGTATCGCCGGAGGTATCCGCGCCGGCGGACGCCTGTATTGAAGCGGCGCTGCCGGATTCTGCGGCGCTGCTGGATTCCCCGGCGCTCACCATGTCGTTTGCTCCCCTGATATTCGGGATTATCGTCGCGGCGGAAACCGCGATCACCGCGCAGGCTGCGGCGGCGCCGCCGATGTATGCGATACGGCGCAGGGGCAGCGGCTTCCTCTCCTTGTTGACCTCCGGGATACCCGGCTCGCCCTCTCCTGCGGCTATCTTAGCCAGGACAGCGGCCTTCATTCTGTCCATCGCTTCTCTGTCCGGGGAACTGCTCTCCATAGACTTCTTGTATTCCTCTCTGAGATCCATCAGAAAACCACCTCCCCTGGGAATTCTTCGCTGAGTATCGGCTTCAGCAGCTTTCGGGCGCGGCTGAGCTGCGACTTGACCGTGGATATTCCGTCCCCGGTCGCCGCGCTTATCTGCGCCACGGACATGTCCTCGAAATAGAACAGGTGGATAACCACGCGGTATTTCTCGGGCAGCCGGTTCACGGCGCTAAGCACCGTCATGCGGCGCTCGGTTTTCTCGAACTGTTCCTCGCAGCCGGGGTCGGCAGGTTCGTCAACGCCCCCGGCGGAATTCTCCAGCATTTCGCCGGACGCCCGGTGGCGGTTCCACGCTGACGTGGCGGAATTTATCGCGCAGTTTACCGTACACCGGATAAGCCACGCCTTCCGGTGCTCCTCGCTGCTGTAGGTCATGCCTGTGCGGAAATACCGCAGGAATACCTCCTGGGTGATGTCCTCCGCTTCGCTGCGGTCGCCGAGCCTAGACAGGGCTATTCTGTACACCATGGGCATGTACAGCTCCATAACCTCCTCAAAGCTTTCCGCAGCACTCAGTGATAGTGTCTGCATATAATGTTTCTCCGATCGGACCGGGTGTACCCGGATATCAGCGGCTTATATTTTTCTGCGCCGCGTTTTTTCTGAATTCATAAGTAAAACCAGATCCCGGGCAAAAAGGTTGCACTCCCCGGGAACTTTTTCCGGGATCCCCTCCCTTCCCGGCGTTATTCCGGCGCATTTACGGGAATATCCTGGAATATCTATATTATATGTCGGCAGCGCACGGTTGGAGTTTATGTGCACATTCTACAAATCCGATGCAGCCAATAGAGATATATTGCACAACTCTGACAAACTTTGCAAAAAAGTCCCCGTTACCCCTTGATTTATTCTGAAAAATGGTTAAAATATAATTAGCACTCAGATAAACAGAGTGCTAAAACATGTACATTTTTATACAGGGTGCGCCCTGGATTTTAAGGAGGATATAGTTATGACAATCAAGCCTTTAGCAGACCGCGTAGTGATAAAGATGGTTGAAGCTGAGGAAACCACCAAGAGCGGTATTATCCTGACAGCTTCCGCACAGGAGAAGCCCTCCATCGCAGAGATCGTCGCAGTAGGTCCCGGCGGAAACGTTGACGGCAAGGAAGTTACCATGAACGTCAAGGTAGGCGACAAGGTGCTTATCAGCAAGTACGCCGGCACAGAGGTCAAGGTGGACGGCGTTGAGTACTCCATACTCAGACAGTCCGACATTCTCGCAGTAGTAGAGTAAAATCATTCCAACAGCCTGCTCCGGCAGGTATTCCGACAGATCAAGTATTTTCGTAACAGGAGGAATTCATTATGGCAAAGGACATCATTTACGGCGAAGAAGCCCGCAAGGCTCTCCAGGCAGGTATCGACACCCTGGCTGATACAGTTAAGATCACGCTCGGTCCGAAGGGCAGAAACGTGGTGCTCTCCAAGAAGTACGGCAGTCCGCTGATCACCAACGACGGCGTTACCATCGCAAAGGAGATCGAGCTTGAGGACGCATTCCAGAACATGGGCGCGGCTCTCGTGAAGGAAGTTGCGACCAAGACCAACGACGCAGCAGGCGACGGCACAACCACCGCTACGCTGCTGGCACAGGCACTGGTACGCGAGGGCATGAAGAACATCGCAGCCGGCGCTAACCCCATGGTAGTCAAGAAGGGCATGCAGAAGGCAGTTGACGCAGCCGTTGAGCAGATCAAGAAGAACTCCCAGGCAGTAAACGGCAGCAAGGACATCGAGAGAGTCGCTACCGTATCCGCCGGCGACGAATCCGTTGGTAAGCTCATCGCCGAGGCTATGGAGAAGGTCACCGCAGACGGCGTTATCACCCTGGAAGAGGGCAAGACCGCTGAGACTTACTCCGAGGTAGTCGAGGGTATGCAGTTCGACCGCGGCTATATCTCCCCCTACATGGTAACAGATACCGATAAGATGGAAGCTGTTATCGACGATCCGTATATACTCATCACAGATAAGAAGATCTCCTCCATTCAGGACGTACTCCCCCTGCTCGAGCAGATCGTACAGGCCGGCAAGAAGCTCGTCATCATCGCCGAGGACGTTGAGGGCGACGCTCTGACCAACATTATCCTGAACAAGCTGAGAGGCGTGTTCGTATGCGTTGCTGTCAAGGCTCCCGGCTTCGGCGACAGACGTAAGGAAATGCTCAAGGATATCGCTATCCTGACCGGCGGCGAAGTCATCACCGAGGAACTCGGTCTTGACATCAAGGAGACCCAGATCAACCAGCTCGGCCGCGCTAAGCAGGTTAAGGTCAACAAGGAGAACACCATCATCGTTGACGGCTGCGGCAATAAGGACGCCATCAAAGACAGAGTTCACGAGATCAAGAACGCTATCGAGAACACCACCTCCGAGTTCGATAAGGAGAAGCTCCAGGAAAGACTGGCTAAGCTCTCCGGCGGCGTAGGCGTGATCAAGGTCGGCGCAGCTACCGAGGTCGAGATGAAGGAGAAGAAGCTCCGTATCGAGGACGCTCTCGCAGCAACCAAGGCAGCCGTTGAGGAAGGCATCGTAGCCGGCGGCGGTACAGCGCTCATCAACGCTATGCCTGCTGTAAAGGCTCTCGTTGAAACCCTCGAGGGCGACGAAAAGACCGGTGCGAAGATCGTACTCCGCGCACTGGAAGAGCCGGTTCGCCAGATCGCGCTGAACGCAGGTCTGGAAGGCTCCGTCATTATCGACACCATCAACCGCGAGGGCAAGGTAGGCTACGGCTTCGACGCCTACACTGAAACCTACGGCGACATGATCTCCGCTGGTATCGTTGACCCGGCTAAGGTAACACGTTCCGCACTCCAGAACGCTGCTTCCGTTGCCGCAATGGTGCTCACCACCGAGTCCCTCGTAGCTGACAAGCCCGAGGAAACTCCGGCTGCCCCTGCAATGCCTGCCGGCGGCATGGGCGGAATGTATTAATTCGTAATTCGGAATTAGTGCAATAAATTTCAGGGGACTGGGAAATATCTCAGCCCCCTGTTTTTATGCCGCCCGGCTCAATCAAACTACGTACCACCCCCGTTGGCACCCTGGTCACGCGCGACAACATGGTAATTATAAAGCCCCTATCCACTTATAGACAAATACTGCGCTGAGAGTACCCAGAAAATCTGCATGCACCCATATGCGTTGCTAAAAACGAGCAGGGGGAAAAAAAGAGGGGAGAGGGGAAAAGATTCTTAAGAAAAACCCGTAGGGGAGGAAAAAGGGGGGACGGCGAAGTTTTTGTCGGCTTTTCTCTAGTCCCCCCTTTTTCTTCCCCGAAGGGTTTGTCTTAAGTCCCCGTGTGAAAACACGATAAATCTATTAGAGGCTGCCGACCAGGCGAAAAGAAATTAAATTACATAGATCTGCGTGCGCCTTTCCTCTTAGGAAACAAATCAAATACTATCCCCGACCGGCGAGATCATAAATCTATTGTCCCCGACCGGCGCGAGGTCACAAAAGCAGAATTTTCATGCTAAAAAAGGTTGCGCAACTCCCATAAGTGTGCTATAATAAATATGTATTGCATAATTCGACTTAATACAGACAATAAGGAATCGTAATGATAAAAGAAAACCAAAGACTGCTGAACCGCGTGAATGTGGTGACGGACGCCGTGGCGGCGCTGGCGGCGGTGGCAGCCGCCTACCTGATTGTATTCATCCTGCTGGACTTCGACAGGAACTACCCGTTCACGGACTACCTGCGGCTGGCGCTCATATTTATCCCGGTGCAGCTTATCACCTACGCCTGCATGGGACTCTACGGCTCGTTCCGGAGCAAGAACTTTGCAACGGAGCTGGGGCGGCTGTTCGGAGCGTTCCTCCTGGACGGATTGGCGCTCGTTGCCCTGCTTTACGTCGTCAGGATAATCAACTTCTCCCGGTGGGCGCTGGCGGTGTTCCTGGTGATGGACCTGCTGATAGTCACCATCAAGCGCTTCGTATTGCGAAAGACCCTCCGGAAAGTCCGCGAGAGCGGCTATAACCGCAAATACGTCCTCATCGTCGGCAGCGGAGATGCCGCGCAGGAATACCTCCGCACGATACGGGAGCAGCGCTGGCTCGGATTCGAGTGCGCCGGCTGCGTGGCGGATTCCCCCCTGCCCGGGGCGGAACTCCTCGGCGGCATGGACTCCCTGCTGAAAGTGCTGGAGGAGCGCAGCTACGACGAGGTAGTGTGCGCGCTGGGCAGCGATGAGAGCCGCCAGCTCGCCGCCGCCGTGGAGGCATGCGAACTCACCGGAACGAAGATCTCCGTCATTCCCAGCATATATAAGTACATGTCCTCCTCGCCGGCAATAGACGTCGTGGGGAATATCCCGATGATGAACATTCGCCGGATCCCCCTGGACAACATCGGAAACGCCGCGCTGAAACGCGCGCTGGATATCTTCGGCTCCCTGGTGCTGCTGGTGCTGACCTCTCCCGTAATGCTCGTCAGCATGCTGATAATAAAGCTCACCATGGGCGGAAAGGTCATATTCAAACAGCAGCGCGTCGGACTAAACAAGAAGATATTCACCATGTACAAGCTGCGCTCCATGCGCGACAGCGCGGAAAAGGACACCGCCTGGTCCACGGAGAACGACCCCCGGCGCACTAAGTTCGGCGCATTTATCCGGAAATTCTCCATCGACGAGCTGCCGCAGCTGGTCAACGTCCTCAAGGGCGACATGAGCCTTGTCGGACCGCGCCCCGAGATTCCGTTCTATGTGAACGACTTCAAGGATAAAATCCCAATGTACATGATAAAGCACCAGGTAAAGCCCGGCATGACCGGACTGGCACAGATAAACGGCTACCGCGGCGATACCTCGATAGAGAAGCGGATAGAGTTCGACGTGCAGTACATAGAGAACTGGAACTTCTTCATGGACATCTCGATTCTGCTTCGCACCGCGTTCAGCGGATTCATGAACAAGGAAAAGCTTTCCCACAGAAAAAGGAAATCCAAACCATACAGACCGGAGAAACAAAACATGAACAACAAAGCTAAAACAGACCTGATGGCGCTGGCAATGTTCCTGCCCTCCATCATCGCTCTGGCGTTCGTGCCGGTGATACTCAGGATAACGAATATCACCACGACGTTCAGAGAAACCTACATGTACAACGGCGGCACCGAGGCTACCTCCGACGGAAGCACCGTGTACAACCTCATCGACACCTACTCCCAGGGAAAGGCGCTGGCGGTGCTGGTGCTCGCCATCATCATGATATTCATGGCGCTCATCTGCTGCCTGTCCCTGTTCCGGCGCATTGAGAAGCGCTCCCTCGTGTATGTGGGCGCCTCCGTGGTGTACATCATCATGACCCTCGCCTCCGCCATCACATCGGAGTATTCCCAGATAGCATTCAGCGGCGAATACGACCGCGCCGAGGGATTCTGGACGACTGCGTGCTATTTCGTCATGTTCCTGTTCTCAATGTATGCATTCCGTACCTCGGGGAATTTCAGATACCTGATGTATGGGCTGTTCTTCTGCGTTGGAGTGAACTTCGTCATCGGCGTGACCCAGGTCACCGGGCATAACCTCCTCCAGCAGGAGTGGTTCATGAACCTCATCGCCGACAGCACACTGCGCGGCAACCTCTCCACCGACGGATTCTACACCGCCGGAAAGCTCGCCAACGGCGCGCTCTACCACAGCAACTACATGGGCAGCTTCACCGGACTTGCGGTGCCGCTGCTGACAGTTATGTCCATGTACGCCGAGAACAAGCTCCAGCGCGTGCTCTGCATCGTTTTCGACGCCATGGCGGTGTTCCTGCTGGTTGGCTCCGCGGCACGAAGCGGCGTTGTCGCGGTCGCTGCGGCTTTCGTTGTCGGAATCATCGTGTTCGCACGCCAGATAGCGAAGCACTGGAAGCCTTGCCTTATCCTCGTGGCTTCCGCGGCGGTGGTGGTCGTTGGCGCGAACTTCGCGCTGAAGAACCAGCTGTTCAACCGTCTGCCCTCCCTCGTGAACGACGCGGTGGGACTTTTCCTGCCCTCCTCCGACGAGGACAGCGACCTTTACTCCAAGCTGCCCCTGCGCGAGATATCCACGCCCTCCGGCGGAAAGCTGGTGCTCACCGGGCAGACGGATACGCTGACCGTGGGATTCGACAGCGACCGCCTGGACTACACCTTCACGAATTCCGCAGGCGGCGCTGTCGTGCCGACCTACGACTACTCCTTCAACGATGATTACGGGAAGCTGAGCATTTCCGCAGACTACGGCAGCGGCGTATTCACCGTCACCGCCGGCACAATGACCCGTAAATACACCCTCACCGACAGCAACGCCCTGGTCGGCGAGGACGGATTCGGCAAGGTCTATTCCGAGGACGGGCTGTATTGTATCGAAGCCTCCGAGATAGGCGTGCTGACTGCGTACCTGGACAACGGCGCGTATGTCTACATCGAGTGCGACGACAACGGAATGCTGGTATTCACCCAGGAGGACGGCGAAACTCCCTTGACCGGGGTGCTGACGTATTCCTTCCCCGGGACTCTGGACGATGTATTCCTGCGCACCGAGGGCTCCGACGACACCAGCGGTGTCCGCGACATCATCGCGATGTATTTCAGCGGCGACGAGCACAACTCCCTGTTCTTCCAGATGCTGAACCAGAAGAAGATACAGATGATACACTTCCGCACCGCAGACCCGATGATACCCGTGAACGCCGACCACATCGGCTTTGAGGGCAAGGAGGAGCTTGGTTCCTCCCGTGGCTACATCTGGTCGAGGACGCTGCCGCTGCTGAAGAACTGCGTCATCACAGGCTACGGCGCGGATACGTTCACCTATGTGTTCCCCCAGAACGACATGCTGGCGAAGTACTACTCCTACAAGCAGTTCGGTCAGGGCTTCTACATCACCGTGGACAAGTCGCACAACATGTATATCCAGATGTTCCTTTCCAACGGACTTATCGCGCTTGTCGCGTTCCTTGTGATAGTCGTGTTCTATCTGGTGGACTGCTTCCGGCTGTACGCCCTGCGAAGGGAATACCGCCGCGAACAGACGATGGGCGCGGCTGTCATGCTGGGAATCGTGGGATACCTTGCCGCCGGAATGTTCAACGACTCCGTGGTATCCGTGGCGCCGATGTTCTGGGTGCTTCTGGGCACCGGCGCGGCGCTGAACACCATCAACCGCCGCATGGACAGGAATGTCGTCCTGGACGATGAATACGCCCCGGTGGCTGAGGAGCCTGCTCCTGACCCGGAGGACGCCGAGAGGGAGCGCACCGCTGCGGCTGCCGGAGAGATACTGGCGGCGGCGATACGCGAGGGTCAGAAGAACCGCGCGAAGTCCGTCAGCCGTGAGGACGTGAACGGACTGCTGGAGAATATCCGGGCGATGAATCGTGACTCCGCACCCGGGGAGGATTCCGCGGACGGGACGGAGGACGGCAATGATAACGGCTGACTTCCACACGCACACTGACTTCTCCTCCGACAGCGACCAGCCGATGGAGGGCGCCCTGGAGGCGCTCATCGCCAAGGGAATAAGCACCGTGTGCTTCACCGAGCACATGGACATGGACTACCCCGGCGGTGAGTTCGACCTGGACACCGCCGCCTACCGCGCCCGTCTGATGGAGCTGCGTGAGCGGTTCCGGGGGCGGATCGAGGTGCTGTTCGGCGTGGAGCTGGGGCTGATGGACTACCTCGCGCCCCGGCTGGAGGAGTACGTTTCCGGGTGGGATTTCGACTTCGTCATCGGGTCGTCGCACCTGGTGGACGGGGTGGACCCCTACTACCCGGAGTATTTCGCGGAGCACGGCGACCACAACGGGATACTGCGCTATTTCGAGAGCATTCTGGCGAATATCGCGGCGTTCCGGGACTTCGACGTGTACGGGCACCTGGACTACGTCGTGCGGTACAGCGGCGCGAAAAGCTACCGCCCGGCGGACTACGCGGAGCTTCTGGACGAGATACTGAAGCGGCTCATCGCGACAGGCAGGGGGATAGAGCTGAACACTGCCGGGCTGAAATACGGGCTGGGCTGGGCGCATCCGCACCCGGACCTGCTGCGGCGCTACCGCGAGCTTGGCGGAGAGATCATCACGGTAGGCTCCGACGGGCACCGCGCGGAGCACTACGCCTGGGATTTCGACCGGGCAGGGGAAATCCTCCGGGCGGCAGGGTTCGAATACTACACGGTGTTCCGGGGCAGAAAGCCGGAGATGGTAAGGATATAAAGTAAGGGGAGGGCAAATGCCCTCCCCCACAGTTTGTCGAAGAAGTGAAATTTGCCTGCGAAGCAGGCTTTTAAAATACGTTTTTTGCCACGGGTCCCCCGGGGTAAAAAACACTTATATCTCAGCAAGTGTGCGGTTTAGCGGCAAAGCCGCTAAACCGTGCGCGCAGCTGAGATGTTTCGGCGGAAAAGCCCCTTTAGGGGATTTTTCGACGGGCTCAGGGGAGGGCAAATGCCCTCCCCCTTGTGTTTATTATGTTGCGCTTATCCCTCGGGAACAAGAACCGCGTAGTTGCCCTCGTCGCGCTTGTAAACCACGTTTACGGCGCCGGTTTCCGCATTCTTGAACATGAAGAATGTGTGATCCAGCAGGTTCATCTGGAGTATAGCCTCGTCAACGGACATCGGACGCAGGTGGAACTTCTTCTCGCGGATAACCTCGTACTCCTTCTCCTCAGGCTCGGGTGAGAGTCCCTCGAACGCGCCGGAGCGCAGGCTCTTCTCGACCTTGGTCTTCTGCTTCCTGATCTGGCGGATCACGCGGTCAACGGTGACGTCGAGCGCGTCGTTCTTATCCTTCGCGGACTGTTCCGCACGGTAGATGATCCCGTTATATTTTACCGTAAGCTCCAGAATTATCAGCTCTCTGCGCTCCTCCAGTGTGATCTTCGCTTCTGCCTCCTCCGGGAAGAACCGGTCGAGCTTGGCGCTCAGCTTCTGGGTCGCGTAGTCAGTGAAGGACTGGTTGATCGTGAGCTTCTTTGCGGTGATGGTTACTTTCATACAAATCATTCCTTTCGGGGTCCTCCGGCGGTACTTCTGCACTCCGTCTGACCGGGATTTATAAGGCGGCTCCGGGTTTTCGCCCTTTGCTTTCGCCTGTATACATTGTAACATATTTATTGCAAATATACAAGTCCCTTTCGGAAATTTCAGCTTTTTTACACATTCTGCACAAACGGGACTGTAAATTTTGTACAAAGGGGGGCAGGGGGGATTATTCTTCTTTTTGACCTCGCCGGTCGGGGATAGTATT
>OOCI01000317.1_pt1 | contig 46320 bp, 41 predicted proteins | sample 1671761 | NCBI WGS metagenome assembly OOCI01 (sample SAMN06348190, study PRJEB24527) | human gut metagenome | biome: human gut; feature: ankylosing spondylitis patient; material: feces | host: Homo sapiens | place: China | collected 2015-10
AAGTAACTTCTGGTTTAAAGAGAAGGAGACTAGAATTTAGTTTGGCAATTGAGTAATGGATAGCCTTGCAGCCCCAAACGAATGTAAGGCTTAAGGAAACTATATAATCTGCCGATATAACAAGTAGCGATGGAAGCGTGTTTTTCAATGGATTGAATTTCGTTGAAAAATGCGCTTTTTCTTTTGAGGATAAACATCGTATTACATATATTTGGAGAAGCCTTATGAATATTTGCATGAATCTAAAAAAGGAAGAGCCTAAAAAGATTACGACAACAAAAGAACTGGCTCAGTATATCTTAGAAAGCGGAAATGACATAGAAAAGATGTCTGAAGAAGACCGCTCAAGGACGGATGCCCAGATAACTGCCAAGCTTCAGTCGGGGAAAAAGCTTTCGCAGAAGGAAATGGATTATTTAAGAAAAACCAATCCCATCATGTACGCACATGCTTTGAGGGTACAAAGAATGGCAGAAGCTGTAGAAGAACAGCTAAAGCATGCAAAGAGCAAGGAAGAGGCTGACCGGATCATATCTTCTGCCCTAAGTGGCATATCAAAAAATGATCCTGACAGGGAGTACATCTTTGCGGCTGTCAACCGTATTTCGACAGAATTTCATAAATCAGGTGCTTATGAGAAACTCCCGAATACAGTTGAAGAGGGAGATAAAGAGGGAAAAGAAAGCGGAGATATTTTTTCTGATGCGGACGATAAAGAAGACGATGGTTTTGATTTAAAGAATTGGAGCCCACTTAGAGAAGTATATGACAGCATGCCCACATTTTCTGTAGGAGTGTAAATGTAAGCAGAGTATCTGGGATGGAAAATGGCAGATCCTACGATGAGGTCGTAGATAAGGCCGTTGAGGTCGTGAACAGCGGCATCACCCAGAGACCTGACTTCGATATCGATTCCTTAGGAGAAATAAAGGGTTGTGGTGCTTTTTGTGCGTTTTGTGGCGCATGTCGGAATTCGTTTGATAATCAGATATACAAAAAATGTGTTAATTCCACTTAGAGCTTATGACTTCTTTGAGTGCATCTTAGAGGCGGTGCTTGACGAGGTACATTATATCGCTGTCGGCGTGGTGCATGAGGATAAAGAGTTGCGCCGTACCGTGATGACCGTCTAAAAATGTGTAAAGTGTTGAATAATTCGCTCATGAAATGTGAAAACGGAATTGATAATCGCGCATGATTTGTGCATAATAAGACTGAAAATGGATTTGTTAGACAGTCTGACGCACGGTGGTGTGAGAGGACGGGAATTTAATAAAAATCCCTCCTACTCGAGCGCCAGACCTTAATTTCTCGTGATAATATGCACTGATAGTACGCTTTTCGTCCACATATTCCACATATTTTAGGCTATCCGTAGCGTCCTTGGAAATTCTGTAGCCATTTTGTAGCCACTGGCTGCGACGCAACCTCCGCTGGCTGATTCACCTCAAAGCCGCTTGTTACTATCTATTTCAAGTAAATACATATTAATCATAATACGGTCAAATGAAAAAGTAAATTCCAATTAGATGCGGGGGAAAAAACTGGAATTAAAAATTTCACTTTACGAAATTGATTTTGATCCGCCATAAAATTATAGGTTGAATTATAGCTATAAAAGGTGATATACTATAGTCAAGAAATGGAGGTGTTCACATGACGATAGATACCAATACAATGATTTCCATTACGGAAGCAAATCAAAATTTTTCCAAGGTTACTAAACTTGTTGATGAAAGAGGAACAGCTGTCATTCTTAAGAATAATGTTCCGCGATATCTCGTTATTGAGTTTAGTAAGGCGGATGAAAGTGCGGTTGCACCGGATGAGGATGTGCTTGCCATATCAAAAAGACTGCTAAAGAAAAATAAAGAAGCGTATGAGGTACTTGCCAAATGAAGAGACTGAGTAAAGAGCAAATACTAATGCTCCATTCTCAGCTTATAGAAGAATACGGCGGAAGTGATGGGGTAAGAGATTATAATCTCTTGGATTCAGCATTAGAGAATCCGTTTCAATCCTTTGGTGGAGAAGAATTATATCCTACGCTTCAGGCAAAGGCGGCAAGATTGGGATATGGACTGATAAAAAATCATTGTATGATTGATGGAAACAAACGCATCGGCACACATGCAATGCTTGTTTTCCTTGCCATAAATGGTATTGGGCTCGATTACACGCAAAAGGAATTATATGAAACGATCCTTGCTATAGCGGATGGAAGCCTTGAATACGAATGCCTTTTGAAATGGATCTTAGAGCATCAGGTGTGATGGATAGAGTATTGAGCAAAGCAATGAGTCAGTCAATCACATAGAGACCAGGGATATTCTGGGAGACACGAAGAAAGACCTATTGTGGAGTTATTATCCACGATAGGTCTTTCATATTCAATCCGTTAAAAAATCTTCCTACATTTTTTTATAGGCGTTACCCCATTCGACCATTGAGTCGAGAATAGGTTTCAGAGTAAGTCCCAATTCGCTGGGACTGTATTCAACTTTTGGTGGAACCTCCGGGTAAACTGTGCGAATAATGAGACCATCATCTTCCATGGAGCGCAAACTATCGGTGAGAACTTTCTGACTGATCCCTTCAAGATTTTTCTTTAATTCATTGAATCGCCAGGGGCGTTCCAGCAGATTTCGGATAATCAGCAATTTCCATTTACTGCCGATGAGCGAAACTGTGGTTGCAACCGGACATTCCGGTAATTCTTCTTTTGTTAACATATGATCCCAAAAGGTTTTGATGGTATTTGTCCCCAGTGACTTCATGATACAGCGATAAAGTACGTCTCTGCTTGCCAAAAGTTTTCTCACTGGTTAAATGGCAGATTGTCTTATGAACAGATAGAACAGCTTTGGTGTGGCTAATAGATGAAGAGGAAACAAGTCTGTAAATAATAGAATCACATTGACAAAATGGAAAGATTACTTCATAATTAACTTTGAAGTAAATTACTTTAAAGTTATAAAAGGAGAAGCTCGATGCAGCAAGTGTTCATAGGTAGAGAAAAAGAGCTTGCAGATCTGGAGGAATTATATCTGCAAGAGAGATTTCAACTGTTCGTACTGTATGGTCGCAGGCGTGTAGGGAAGACGACTCTTCTGAATGAATTCTGTAAGGATAAGGATGCGATTTTCTATTCGGCGGAGCAGAGCAATAATAAGCTTAATCTTGAAAAATTCTCATCACTTGTATTTCAGTTTTATGCTGAAAACAGCCTGGAACCGTTTTCGTCGTGGAGTAATGCGCTGTCTTATATTGATGAAAGGCAGGGGAACAAAAAACTGGTACTGGTTATTGATGAGTTTCCTTATCTAGTGAGGAAAAACAAGGCATTATTGTCAGAACTCCAACATCTGATTGACCATAAACTGACAAGCGGAAAACTGTTTTTAATACTAAGTGGAAGTTATATGGGATTTATGGAGAAGGAAGTGCTTGGTTCTAAAAGTCCTCTTTTTGGAAGAAGAACTGCGCAGCTTCATATGAAGCCATTTACTTATCAGACAAGTGCTAAGTTTATGACTGGTTTTTCTGATGAAGAAAAACTTATGCTGTATGGTGCATATGGAGGAACACCATTGTATTTGCAACAGATAAATGAGAAGGAAAGTTTCGAGGGAAATATTAAGAGAACTTATCTGAAAGTAACTTCTTATCTTTATGAAGAGGCTTTGCTGTTGCTGCGTCAGGAAGTACAGGAGCCGGGCGTATACAGTGCGATAATCGAAGCGATTGCAGGCGGATATACCAAGGCAAATGAGATTTCCACAAAAATCGGTGAGGACTCAGCCAAGTGCCTGAAATATATTAAAACTTTGTGTGAGCTTGGAATCCTGCATAAAGAGACACCATTTGGAGAAAAGGAATCATCCCGAAAAACGATTTATGGCATCTCAGACTTTATGTTTCGATTCTGGTACCGATATGTATTTGCCAACAGAACATTGATTGAAACCGGAGCACAGCAGGCAGTATGGGAAAGACGAATTAAGCCGGATTACTACAGTTACATGGGTCTGGTTTTTGAAAAAGTCTGCATGGATTATTTGAATGCGAAGAATGCGAAAGGCGAACTGCCGATATTATATACCTCTATCGGAAGATGGTGGGGAACCAATGCTGCAACGCATGGTCAGGAGGAAATTGATTTAATTGCAAATGATGGAAAAGATTATCTTTTCGGAGAATGTAAATGGCGCAATGAGAAGCTGGATATTTCTGTATTAAAGGATTTGAAAGCAAAAGCGGATGTGTTCAGTATGAACAGAAAGAATTCTTACTATGTGCTTTTCTCAAAATCCGGATTCACAGAAGCTGTTTTGAATGAAGCGAGATCTGATGACAGTATTCTGTTAGTGGATTTGGCGGAGCTTATGAATTTTTAGAAAAAACTGACCGTTTATTAGAGAAATCTAATGGCGGTCTTTTTTGTCCCAAAGTAATGCTACATCGACAAGAGTAGCAGGGCAACCAAAGGAGAATTTCATAATGGACGAAAAAGCAGAGATTATTTTTATGCAAACAAGATTAGTCAGACTGGCATCCGAAGAATGGCATCTGTCAGTAGAAAAGATAGTTGAATTATTTAAAAAAGTTGACGTTTTGGGTATATAGAAAAAGGTTATGGGATTTTCCATTGTGAAGGTGATGAGGTTGTCCTTGATGATATCACAGAGTTTTTGGAAGGAAAGGGGATTAAAATAAATGCATGATTTATCAGATGGATTGATTCTTTAGCATGGAAGCTATTGTTTCAAAACGAAAGATGCAATCAAATGTTTGAAATTTGTGGAGGGCGAGAAGAAGTGTCTGGAGTAACAATTTCAAAAGAAAAAATGGATTTTACAATTGATCTTCTCATTACTATGGCAGTTGAAGAGATTGCTGAAGAGACAGGAAAGGACAGTAAAGAAGTATTAGGTGATTTCTTGTGTTCTAAGACGGGCAAGGCTTTATATGATAAGGAAACAAGACTCTGGTGCAATGGCCCATCATATATTGCAGAATTATATATGAATGAAATAGGTCAAAGGTGATTGAAAGTTACATTTAACAGGGAATAATCAATTGGCTATACAAAACAATTAAATGCAATTATTGTTCTGCTGACAAGACAATAATAGATGTATTCTAAAGAGTGATATGTATATAGTGTGTGTCAAAAAGATTCATATAACTAAATAGTGTATTTGAATGATATTCATCCACAATATATGAAAACGTGATTGATATATTGCGGATGAATATGCATAATTCCATTTTCGACTTAAAGAAAAGTATAGTGGCAGAATTCCTTGATATTACTTGGATCTTGCCTTTTTTCCTTTTCAGCTTCGTACTTTGATTTGACCTAATATCACAGATGAAGCAGTACAAAAGTATATAAAAGAGCAGGAAGAGGAACATCAAGGCAAGAAGATGCAAGAAGTACCGCTTTATAGCAGGCCGGTAAAAGTGCTTGCGATACCGCTCTTTTGGGCGAGCAGTAAAAATGCCCTTTTGAGGGCTAATACCAAACCACCAGTACAACTGGTGGTTGTTGACTTACTTTATTGATTTAGTAAAACGTTTCATGGAATAGTTCACTCAGACGAATTGAAATACAAAAAGGGGTATGATAATGTTACATTAAACACAAAAATGTTTGAGCATGATGTGTTTATGAAGCTGTCGGCAGGCTTGTAGGAGAATATGAAACTGATAAAAATTGGAGGATAACACATGAAAAAAGGGTTACAAAAAATGGTTTCAATAACTATTGCATTATCAATGCTGGTGGTAGGATTAACAGCGTGTGGATCAGAAAAAACAGTTTCTGATCCACCAACATTATCTCAAAATGAAGAGGATGATTCTGCAACAGGAAAGAATACATATAAAATTGGTGTAGTTGCAGGAGAATCGTCCTCGCCATGGTATATTCGTTCAGCAGAAGGAGCAGAGATGTTTTCCAAAGACACAGGGTACGAAGTGTTTCAGAAAGCCCCTACATCTGTGGATGCGGCAGAGCAGGTTCAGGTTGTTGAGGATGTAATTGCACAGGGGATTGATGCATTATGTATTATTCCCATTGCTCCTGAGGCTTTAGAACCAGTGTTAAAGAAAGCACGTGAAAATGGAATTATAGTTATTGCACATGAAGGCTCCACGCTGACTAATATCGATTATGATGTAGAAGCTTTTACAGAAAAAGACTATGGTGCTTATATGATGGATTTACTGGCTGAGCAGATGGGATACAAAGGAAAATATGTTTGTATGGTGTCTTTCCTTACAACATCGTCCCATAATGCATGGATTGATGCTGCTATTGAACATCAGAAGGAGGCTTATCCGGATATGGAGCTGGTCGAAGAGGAAAGAGTGGAATCACAAGATAGCCAGGAAGGTGCTTATGAGAGAGCAAAGGAATTGTTGAAAAAATATCCGGATTTAAAGGGTATTTTGGGTTCAAGTTCTTTTGATGCTCCGGGTTCTGCAAAGGCTATTGAAGAGTTGGGATTAGTTGGTCAGGTATTTACAACAGGAACATCTACGACATCTTCTTCAAGAAAATATATTGAAGATGGCACAATGACGAATTTTACACTTTGGGATCCGGCCATTTCCGTATATGCAATGTGTGATTTGGCTGTAAAAATATTAAATGGTGAAGAAATCAAAGACGGAGTGGATCTTGGTATCGATGGATATAACAGCATGACTCTGGATGAAACAGGAAAGATTTTAATGGGTTCTGGCTGGGTATGTGTAACCAAAGATAATATGGAAGAATATAATTTCTAGTTATGGAATTTTGAGAAACTTGGAAACGGAGATGTGAACAGGTGAGTAAAAATATACTTTGTCTAAAAGGAATCAGCAAAGCTTTTGGAGGTGTCCATGCACTGGATAATGTGGATCTGTGTGTGAAAGAAGGGCAGATACACTGTCTTATGGGAGAAAACGGAAGCGGAAAGTCAACACTAATCAAAGTAATATCAGGTGTGTATCAGCCGGATAGCGGAGAGATTATGCTGAATGGAAACCTGTATCATAAACTGAACCCTGCCGAATCTGTTCGGCAGGGTGTTCAGATAATATATCAGGATTTTTCGGTTTTTCCAAATCTGACTGTAGCTGAAAATATAATTTTTGGACAGACAGTAGCGGAAAAGCAAAAGCTTACACATAATAAGAAAAAACGACAAAACGCTGCAAAGATTGCACAAGAGATAGGGTTAAAAGCTGATTTATCCGAAATAGTAGAAAATTTAAGTGTGGCAGAAAAACAGATGGTGGCGATTTGCCGTGCACTTTTAAATGATGCAAAATTGTTAATTTTTGATGAGCCTACAACTGCATTAACACAAAAGGAGGTAAAAAACTTATTTGCCTTGATACATAAAATGCAAAAGAAGGGAGTCTCAACATTATTTGTCAGTCACAAATTAGAAGAAGTTTTTGAAATAGCAGAAGAATTTACTATTCTCAGAAATGGGAAAAAGGTTATTACGACAGATGCCGCTTCCATTACAAGAGAAAAATTTATTTTTTATATGACAGGCAGACAGCTAAGTGAGAAGCAATTTGTAATGAATGTCTGCAAGACAGGAGACCCGTTGCTGGAAGTCAGAGATTTGTCCATGGAAGGCTTTTACAAAAATGTGAATTTTTCTCTATATCCGGGTGAAATACTTGGAATTGTAGGATTACTTGGCTCTGGGCGTACAGAACTTGCTTTGTCCTTGTTTGGTGTAAAGCCAGCAGATAATGGAAAAATATTAAAAAATGGTAAAGTTATACAGATAACATCAATTCTGGAGGCAATGAAAAACCGAATTGGGTATGTTCCAGAAGACCGTTTGTCAGAAGGTCTGTTTTTGCCACAAAGTATTAACTGGAATGTCGGAATTGCTAATCTGAAAGCATACAGTGGCCGATTTGGAAAGCTTGAAAAGAAAAAAATGGAACAGGTGTCAGAAGAGTATGTAAAGCAGCTGGACATTGCTACGGATAATATTGATAAAGCATCTAAATTTCTCTCTGGGGGAAATCAGCAAAAAGTAGTTATATCCAGATGGCTTTCATGCAATCCGGATATAATGATATTCAACTGTCCGACAGTGGGTGTAGATATTGCGGCTAAATATGATATTCATGATATTCTCAGAAAACTTGCTTCAAAAAACATGGGAATTATTATTATTTCTGATGATATTCCGGAGGTTTATGCAAATTGCAACAGGATATTTGTTATGAATAAGGGACAAATTATTAAGGAACTGGAAAATGTAGAAACTTCAGAAGAGGAACTGTATGCATTAATGAGTTCAAATTCTTAAATCCGGAGGCGTTTATTAATGAAAACAAAAAGTAAATTTTATAAAAAAAATGAATTTTATATAGCTTGCCTGATTTTCCTTTTAGCATTTTTTATTGAAATGAGAAGTGGTCTGTTTTTTACGTCAAATAATATTCTTGATATTTTACGTGCAATGATTGTTCCAGGAATGTTAGGACTGGCAGAATATATTGTAATGATATCAGGAGGCTGTGATGTATCTTTTCCGTATGTTGCGGCACTTAGTATGTATAGTACAATTATTATATTGAAGGCCGTCAATTTTACGGGAAATGTTATAGTAGCCTTTTTGATTTCCTGTGCGTTTGGAACGGTTCTGGGATTGATAAATGGGTTCATTATTATGAAATATAGATTTCCGGTATTGATTGTGACTTTGGGAACCTGTTCGATATGTACAGGCATTTTATTCGGAATTCTGAATGCGCATGAGATTCCTACCATGCCAGAACCAATTCAGAAGTTTGCAAAAGTAATGCTGATTAAAACATATAGCCAGAAAGCGGGCATGGCAGGAAGTCTTCCTATTGTATTTTTATTGTTTGCAGGACTGGTTGTTCTGGTATGGTTCATTATGCAAAAAACGACAATGGGAAGAAGTATTTTTGCAATTGGAGGAGATGTCAGTTCTGCAGAAAGAATTGGTATCAAAGTAAACCGGGTTTATCTTTTCATTTATGGATTCGCAGGTTTTATTGCCGGACTTACAGCCATGACAAGAGTAGTTTTAATGGATACATGCCATCCTAATACATTTTCTGGCATGGACATGACAGTTATAGCAGCAGTTATTCTTGGAGGAACAAAAGCTACTGGAGGAGCCGGAAGTATTACGGGGGTGCTACTTGGAACCTCATTATTTGTAATTGTAAACAATAGCTTACAGTTAATGGGTATTCCAAATTACTGGCAGAAGTTCTTCCTGGGAATGTTGATTGTTCTGGGAACTGGAGTAGCAGCACTCCAGGTTAGCAAAACGAGAAAGAAAGGAACAGCTGTAAAAGAAGAGCAGATAGAGGGTTAGCGTTTATGATGGTTAATAATTTTTTGAAAAAAATAAAAGTAAAAACCCGGATGAATTCAATGGGTGACAGCGTGCGTAAACAGGTCATATTGCTCATAGTCTTGTTTCTGACCATGTGTATATTAAGACCGTCTATGTTCTTAACAATCAATAATCTTCAGGCTATGACATATCAGTTTCCAGAGTATGGATTGATTGCATTGGGAGTAATGTTTGCTATGATCGCGGGTGGAATTGATTTGTCCTTAGTTGGTGTAGCCAATCTTTCGGCGATTGTGTGTGCCAAAATCCTGATTACCTGTGCAGAAACCGGTATGTCGGAGCCGGCAATTGCAGGAATAATAGTATTATGTGTACCTGTCTGCATGATTATAGGGACCTTGTGTGGTGTCCTGAATGGGTATTTGATTTCCGTTTTAAAAGTACCGGCTATGCTTGCAACATTGGGAACAATGCAGGTATTTGCAGGTCTTGGAATGATTATTACAAAGGGTAAAGCTATCACGGGAGTACCAGAGATATATGTCAGGATAGGCTCTGGAAAAATACTGGGTTTTATTCCAACACCGTTATGCATATATATCATAGCTGTACTTGTATGTTCTTTTCTTATGAGTAAAAGTACATATGGTCTTCGACTAAGAATGATGGGAACCAGTAACAAAGCGTCTGAGTTTGCGGGGCAGGATAATCGTGTAATTATAACTAAGGCTCATATTATGGGAGGAATCCTTGCTTCCTTTTCGGGACTTATCATGCTGGCAAGAATGAATTCAGCACGACCTGATTTTGGAAGTTCATACACCATGCAGTCTATTCTGATAGTTGTTCTCGGAGGTGTTTTGCCGGCTGGAGGTTTTGGAACGGTACGAGGTGTTGTACTGGCAACGTTAATTCTTCAGTGCTTTTCGTCAGGCTTAAATATGTTCCCTTCCATAAATCCATATTTGAAGCAATTGGCATGGGGGTTGACTTTACTTATGGTTATGATTATCAGTGTTCATTCCGGAAGTTTTAAAAAGTTTAAATGGAAAAAAGCATGACAGGTAAATAGCACGCAGGAGGGAATGGGATAGGATTATGCCGACAATTAAGGATGTTGCAAAAGAAGCAGGTGTTTCCATTGCGACCGTATCCAATATAATGAATAATAAGGCGTCTGTGAGTGAGGAAACTTATCAGAAAGTGTATGAGGCAATTGAGAAATTGGATTATAAGCCGAATATGCTTGCTAGAAATCTGAAATCCAACGGAGTAAAGTTTCTTGGAGTAATTGTACCTACTTTTTTAGGAATTTATCAGGATATTTTAGAAGGAATTCAAAGAGAATTATCTGAATATGGATTTTACATTATATCAAGAACGACCGGTGACATTCCAAATAGGGAGCAACATGCTATTGATGAATTTATCAGTCTGGGGGTCTGTGGCATTTTTGCAGTAACTTCCTTTAAAGATATATGCTACTACCAAAAAGCGGTAGATGCAAGAATTCCAGTTATCTTTATAGAACGGACCGTGGATGAATTAAATTTTTCCAGTGTAGTTTTTGATAACCGCAGCTTATCCCGGGGAATATTTAATAGTTTACTGGATGGAGGCTGTGATATATCAGATATTTATCTGATTACTGGAGAAGTATCCTTCAGCTCAGAACGGGATTTTGTTGTAGGTGCACAGAATGCTTTGTTACAGCATAATTATACGGAAGAAGAGTTAAAGCAATGTGAGGTTTCGTTTAGTGAAATACAGTCTTTTGTGGACATTATGGAAGTTTTTGATGGGATATCCGTTTTTCCAAAATATTTAGTTTTGACAAGCGAACGGATTTTGGACAGTGTGTTAGAGATGTTTTCCGTCAAGGGTGTAGAGAATGTACAGATTTATGTACCAACAGGAGATAGATGGAATAGCTGTCAGATGAATCCAATGATTCATCCTATTCCCAGGAGAGCAATTTATGGCGGACGAAAATGTGCACAATTAATGTTGGAATTTATCAGGAAACCAACCGCCAATGAAAATTTGCAGATGGTAATTCCAACAGAATTGCCTAAAAGAAAACCATTAATAGAAAAAGGGGCAATATCAGGTGGCGAGTTACGCTTGTTACTTACGGCTAATGCAATGTCTTCAGCTATCCTTAAATTAATTCCGGGGTTTACCCGTGAAACGGGAATTACAATAGAAACCAAAGTATTTAATTATCAGCAGGAATTGTATGATGAGATTATGAAGCAACACGAAGAAGGTTCTTCCTATTATGATATATATATGATGGATTCTCCCTGGATTGAATATTTTAGACAGATTAAGTGTGTACTTCCCCTAAATGTTTTTTTGACACAGGACTTGGAATATGTACATAGTTTTGTCTCGGATATATGGAATAAAATACAGGGAAGAAATAGAGATATTATGGGTATTCCTATTGTAAGCATGACACAATTGCTATTATATAGAAAAGATTTGTTTTCAAGTCCGGCCTTGCAAAGAGCTTTTTATAAAATAAATGGTTTGGAAATGAATCTGCCTGCAACCTGGACAGAGTATAATTTACTGGCACGTTTTTTTACCAGGCAGTATTTTGAACATTCACCCACGGAATATGGAACCTGCCTGCAAGGGAAGAAACCAAATGGAATTATACAAGAGTTTTTTCCAAGACAATGGAGCTTTCATGCAGAAATTATGAATAAAACAAAAGTTGTTATGAATTCTGTCCAAAATATACGTGCGGTATCAAATCTAAAGGACACATATGCCTATTCATATCCGGATATATGGGATTTAATGGAAAATGAACAGATTGCAGAGTTTGCCAAAGGCAATATTGCAATGATTAATACTTATAGTGGACATTTTAAAAGTATTTTGGATTCCGGATTTCGGTGTGTGGGAGATAACATAGGTGTGTCCGTGCTTCCGGGTAAATATTCACTCATTGGAGCATGGCTCCTGACAATCAACAGCAGATGCAAAAATCCGGAAAAAGCATTTTCGTTTATTAAATGGATTACAACAGAAGAACGTGCAATGCAATGTAGTATTTTGGGAGGTTTCATGCCGAAGCAGTCTGTCTGCATGAATGAGCAGATTAAGACTATTTATCCATGGAACGAGTCACTGGGTGATTATGTAAAAATGGAGCATCAAAGAGAAAGTCTCAGAAATGTGAAAGGTACGTATATTAACAATTATACCATAGAAAATATTATCGCAGATGGTCTTCAGGCAGTTTTACAGAATAAATGTGAAATTGAAGTAATGCTTCAGAACTGCCAGGAACAGATATACACAATGATACATGAATGGAAGTAGCTAATATGATAAAAATAATGCCATCTATGCTTGCTGCAAATCATGGATACATTCAGGAAGAAGTAAAAAGAGTTGAGAAATGGGGTGTTGATGCCCTGCATCTGGATATTATGGAATTGGATGCTGTGTCAGATATAGGATTTTCTCCCCGCATGATAGAAGCTATCCGCTCATACACACGGCTTCCTTTAGATTGTCACATGATGCTATGTAACTATGAAAAAGGAATTTCATGTTTTTCAAAATGTGGAATGGATCGACTTGTTATGCAGTATGAAACAGCAGAAAATATAAAAAGCCTCATAGAGCAGGCACGTTATTACGTAAAAAAAGTCGGAGTAGCTATTGGGCCAAATACACCGGTGGAAGGAAAAGAATCACTCTTTCAGATGTGTGACATAGTTACATTTATGAGTGTTGAACCAGGACAGGCCGGTTCCGTGTTTTGTGAAAATGTATTTGAAAAAATAATGCGTTTTCGTCAGATTACATATTCATGGGAAAAGAAACCGGAAATATGTGTAGATGGCGGAATTAACTTAAAAAATGCTATAAGATGCCGTGAATATGGTGCAGATGGAATTATTGTCGGAACAGCTCTTTTTCATAATGATTGCCCGGAGAAGTTTATTACAACAGTACGAAATGGAGGATAAGAAATGATTTGTTATAACGAAAAAATAAAAGTAAATTCAGAGGTTTGCCATCCTACTTTTTTTGATATTTCTGATAAAATTAGGAAAGCAATTCAAAATTCAGGAGCTAAATCAGGTATATGTGTTGTCTATTCGCACCATACAACTTGCTCTATTATGATTCAGGAACTTTCCCATGATAAAAATTATTATGGTTTGGAATATTTGCAGCAGGATATCTGCAATGTAATGGAGAAATTGATTCCTACCTGCCGGTCAGAGGGTCAATATATGCATCCAGGACCTAAGCATATTGACTTTGCAATGAATGAGGTAGGTGAAGTTGGCGAATGGACATGTTTAAATACGGATGCGCACTTGAGATCCTGCATTTTTGGTAGGTCAGAAAGCATTGTGATTGAAAACGGAAGACCAGATTTGGGAGAATTTGGTCATGTGTATATGATTGACTGGGACCAGGTCAGAGAAAGGGAGAGAATGGTCCAAATTCAGATAATCGGAGAATAAATTCTACTTATAAGATGGGGTAGACTATGGAAAAATATAGTATTGGAATAGATTTTGGAACGCTCTCGGCAAGAGCTGTATTAGTAAATGTTAAGAATGGAAAGATATTGTCAGAAAGCGAATTTATCTATCCGCATGGGGTGATTGAGGAAAGTATGCCAGATGGAACACTTTTACCAGAGGGATTTTCATTACAACACCCTGAGGATTACCTGGATGCATTGAAAAAGGTTATTCCAGAGCTTTTAAAAAATACAGGGGTGGAAAGATCGCAGATAGTTGGAATCGGAACAGATTTTACATCTTCTACCATGCTGTCTGTTTTAGAAAATGGGACACCATTGTGTTTTCTGCCAGAATATAAAAACAATCCTTTTGCTTATGCGATTCTTTGGAAACATCATGCTTCACAAAAGGCAGCGGATAGGATTAATCTGATTGCAAAAAAAACAAATCAGCCATGGCTTGATAATTTTGGGGGAAAAATTTCATCGGAATGGAGTATTCCAAAATTATTGCAGATATATCAGGAAAACAGAGAGATTTATGATCGCATGAGTGTCTGGATAGAGGCTGCAGACTGGATTGTCTGGATGCTTACAGGCATAGAAAGTCACAGTTACAGCACCATGGAGTTTAAAACGATATGGGATCAGCAGACGGGTTTTCCGACCAAAGATTTTTTCCGTAAAGTAGAAGCCGGGTTTGAAGAAAAAGTGATTGATAAGTTGGGAAAAAATTTTTTGCCTGTTGCTGCAAAAGCGGGAGGATTAACTGCTAAGATGGCAGAGATGACAGGGCTGTCTGAGGGAACTCCGGTCAGTACAGGTATGGTAGATGCTTATGCAAGTTTGCCTGCCGTAGGGATTGATCAGCCTGGGAAAATGCTGTTGATTGTAGGTACATCCGTATGTGAGATTTTAGTTGAGCAGGAAGGAAGAAATATTCCAGGGCTGTGTGGAAAAGCAAAGGATGGTATTTTGCCCGGATTCTTTGCCCATGAAGGAGCACAATCAGCTGGTGGTGATATACTGGCATGGTTTGTCAATCATTGCTGTAGTGAAGAGTACGTAAGAGAGTCCGGGCAGCGTAAGGTATCTCGGCATCAGATATTGACAGAGAAAGCAGAAAAGATGGAGCCGGGGGAAAGCGGGCTTATTGCTTTAGACTGGTGGAATGGAAATAACTGCATATTGGATGATATGTACCTGAGTGGATGCATATTGGGGATGACATTGTCTACAAGATCAGAAGATATTTATAGAGCTTTAATGGAAAGTATTGCCTTTGGTACCAGAGTAAATGTAGAACAGTTTGTAAAATATGGTGTGAGAATAAATGAAGTCTTAGCTTCTGGCGGAATTTGCAAGAAAAATCCATTGATGATGCAGATATATGCGGATGTATTGAATATACCTATATCTGTGTCAAAGGTATCGCAGGGGCCGGCACTGGGCAGTGCCATGTTTGGAACTGTGGCAGCAGGAAAAGACGGCGGTGGTTATAATACTATTTTTGAGGCAGTTACTAATATGAAAGCACCTATTGAAAAAGTATATTACCCTATTCCACAGCATGTGCAGATTTATAATTGTTTATATGAGGAATATCGAAAATTACATGATTATTTTGGTCTTGGAAGTAACAGAGTGATGTATCATTTACATGACATGAAAGAAAAAGTGAGGAGATAAGTATGGATTCCTATGAATGGATTCTGGAAGAGCTAAAAAGAGCACTTTATTCTGTAGAGAAGGAAGAACGGGTTCAGTTGAAACAAAAGTTACTACAGGCAAAAAGGGTGTATATTGCAGGAATGGGACGTTCAGGATTGATTGCGGGGTGCTTTGCCATGCGTCTGGCACAATTAGGGTTGCAGGCAATGTTGGTTGGTGAAACAACAGTAACGGCTATCCAGCCCGGGGATTTACTGTTAATTCTGTCAGGTTCCGGAAATACAAAAACCCTGGTACAGTATGAAAGTAAAGCAATAAAGGCTGGAGCAGAGGTGGTATTGTTAACGGTAGATACAAAAGGTGAAATTGCTCAGAACAGTAATCTTGTTGTGACAATACCAGCGGCAGTAGCAAAATTCTCGACAGATTCGGAAAGTTTCTCTGTACAGCCTATGGGAAGCTTATTTGAACAAAGTGTGCTTCTATTATTAGATATCATAGTTATGGAATTAATGAAGTCGCTTGGTGAAACAAATGAAACAATGAAAGCAAGACATGCGAACCTGGAATAGGGTGAGTATTAAGTGTTGCGGGAATGGTTTTGAACGAAAGAAAAGGGAGATAGATATTAAATGGAATTGGGATTATGCTTGTCTTTTTGCAATAAAAGGTGGAAAAACCCTGAGACATTAGCAGATTTTGTGGATTCACTCGATATAAAAAAGGTAATGTTTTCTTGGGATATGGTCAATCCATGGTGGGATGAAAAACGACGAAACATTATTGCAGTAAATTATGCAAAGGAATTTAGAAAGCGTCATATTGAAATAGTGACATCTTTTTCCGGAACAGCTGCTTATGTATATGGAAATCTTCTTGCCGGAACGGAGTTGGAAAGAAATATTGGTTTGGATTTTTTTAAAAGAGCCATAGATGTGGCTTCTGTTATGGAGATTCCATCCATTGGGACGCCGGCCGGCTGTATGTGTCAGGAGGATTTAAGAGAGGAACGTACTTATTTGAAAAGACGGGAGGAAATGATTGATTATATTAAAGAGTTATGTTGTTATGGAAAGGAAAAAGGTTTAAGGGAAATTCTCCTGGAACCGACACCTGTCAGAGCAGAAATACCTAATACAGCCTCTGACTCTTTAGAATTAATGAAGCAATTAAAGGGAGAAACAGATATTCCCATTGGACTTGTTTTGGATTGGGGACATGTTTTATGTCCATCTTTTAACGGAGAGCCCAGTGATATGGAGTATTGGCTGGATGTATGTGGTCCTTATGTAAAAGCATGCCATTTGCAACAGTGTGATGGAATTGCAGATTGTCATTGGGGATTTAATAATCCGGGTATCGTGACAACAGAGATGATGCGAAGAGTCATGAAACATCCCGCTGCACATGTAACGCAGTATTTAGAGTATTGCCCGGCGTTTGAAACATCTAATGAGGAAGTGGTTCAGACTGTAAGAAATTCTTTACAGTACCTTAGAAAAATAGAAGTTTAAAAAGTTTAGTGACTGTCTAGAACCAATGTCACTTAGTTAAGCAAAAACAGTTATCTACAGAATACAGTTTTGATAGATAAAAATTGCAGTAAATCTGCTTGTTTTAAAGAGAAAGATCAATGCCGGTATTGAGCAGATCAATGATGTGGTACAGTCAAATTCTGCAACTTCACAGGAAAGCGCGGCTGCAAGTCATGAGATGAGCAGTCAGGCAGAGAACCTGCGGGATATGATCAGCCGGTTTAAGGTGATGGAAGTGGAAGAATAAGGCAGCGGCTAAACCGTTGAAATAAAGTCCCGCTTAAACTGGATGGCAGTAATTCCTTCATAGCGCTTGAACATTTTACAGAAATAGCTTGCGGTACAAAATCCGGTTTCTGCTGCAATCTGCTCAATGGTCATGGATGTGCCGGTAAGAAGCTCTTTGGCAACCTGAATGCGGCGTTTGGCAGCATATTCCATAGGCCGGGTATGAAGCATGGTGCGGAAGAGAAGACACAGATGCTGCTTGCTCACACCACAGTAGCTGCATAATTCTTCCATAGTGATGGAAGACTGATAATGATTGTTGATATAATCAATGGCCTTGATTAGTGCCGGATGATAGGTGCTGCCGGATTCCCTGTGGGAAATGCAAAGGTTGAACTCTACAAGGAAGGAGTATAATAGTCCGGATGCACGATAGTTGCCAAGCAGATTGTCCGAATGCAGGGCGTCATGCATGGAGCGGAACAGATATTCCAGCCGGGTAGTTTCTGTCAGATGGAAAATACCCGGCTCTTTCATGTCAAGATTTCCTAATAGCAGGGGAAGAGCATCCCCGGCAGGGACAATCCAGTGAATGTTCCATACATCCTCATCCGGATAATATTCATGCGGAAAATCAGCCGGGAGATAGAGAACCGTATTTGGTGGAATCAGACATTTCTTATTTTCATAAAGTAAGGTACCACTGCCCTTTGTACAGAACAGAATCTGGGGGCAGGGGTACCCGTTCCTGCGGATCACGTGATCCTGACATTGCTGTAATCCCATATTCATTAAATAAACAGGGAGCTCCTTTTCGGAGCCGATAATCGGATAGTCACAGAAAATCATAGGGAATACCTCGGTTGAAATTATATGAATGTCTATTCAGAACCCCATTCGTAAAACCGTTGCTAAAGCAACTTAGGTTTTACTCATGTGGTTACTTCGCCATATAAATTATGTCAAATGCCCTTACGAATGCAAGCATTCGACGTCCATATTGGCATAATTTGCATGGCTCTGAATAGATATTCATATTGTTATATTTCTATAATATGGTTTCATGACTTTTGTGTCAATCCATATTATGATGTAAGTGTCAAAAGTCCAAATGCGATTGTGCTTGCACAAATGAGCATTTCAGACTTATTGACATGCCAAACACTGAAAACGTAATAAAATGCTGTGAATATGGCATTTTATGGGAGTTTGAGGTGTTTGAGAATTGCAGAAATTGCAAAGCAATGTAGCGATTCGGACACATCAATGAGTGGCAAAATTATTTTCACGAAATGTCTGCAATTGAGTAAAAGAATAGATTCATATGGTGAAGTATTAAAAAGAAAATAAGGCAGATACCCACAGTATCGAAAGGAGAACCCAAAATGAGAATCGAGGAGATTGCGGCTGCCGGAAGCCCGAAGAGTAAGATGATTTACCATGAAAATCCGGAAATGTTACATGTGAATACCTTGGCACGGCATTCCTATTTTATTCCGTTTGCGAAGGGACAGGATCCTTTTGCGAAAAGAGAGGAGTCCGAAAGTCTTGAGCTGCTGAACGGAGACTGGAACTTCCGGTATTTTGACAGTATTCTGGATCTGGAGGATGATTTCCTTCAGGTGGAAAGTGAGAAGACTATTCCGGTACCATCGAACTGGCAGTTATATGGATATGACAAGCCGCAGTATACGAACGTGGCATACCCGATTGTGTTTGATCCGCCATTTGTTCCGGATGATGATCCGGTCGGCATCTACAGCAGAGATTATTCTTATGTAAAAGATGGTAAGGATCGTATTCTGGTGTTTGAAGGTGTGGACAGCTGCTTCTATTTATATATTAATGATGCATTTGTGGGATATTCACAGGTATCTCATGCCATTTCCGAGTTTGACATTACGGAGTTCCTTAAGGAAGGTAAGAATAAAATTACGGTAGCTGTTCTGAAATGGTGTGACGGCACTTATCTGGAGGATCAGGACAAGATCCGGCTCTCCGGTATTTTCCGTGAGGTCTATGTGTTAAGCCGTCCTAAGGAAAGACTGGAGGATTATCAGGTAAAAACCATCCTATCAAAGAAGGGAGAACCGGCGCAGCTTGCGCTTACAGTAAAGGGCTGTGATGTGCAGGCGGTGCTTTCCGATCCGGAAGGAAAAGAGGTCTGCCGGTTTGAGGTAAAGAATGGAGAGAACGCTGCCGTACCGGTCGCAGATCCCAGGTTATGGTCTGCAGAAGCTCCGGAGCTGTATACTCTTACCCTGACGGCCGGGGAAGAAGTCATTGGCGATAAAGTAGGTTTCCGTAAGATTGTTGTTGAAAGCGGTGTGGTGAAAATCAATGATGTACCGGTGAAATTCCGTGGTGTGAACCGTCACGACAGCTATCCGGAAACCGGATATGTGTGCGCGGTTGCACAGATGGAAAAGGATCTCGTACTGATGAAGCGGCATAATATCAATGCAGTGAGAACCTCCCACTATCCGAATTCTCCGCTGTTTTATCAGCTGTGTGATCAGTATGGTCTGTATGTGATTGATGAAAATGACATGGAATCCCATGGCTGTGTGGAGGTTTATAATGATCTGACCGGTTATGGAAGCGATGGTTACCGCGGTATTGCCCTGCTGGCATCCGATGAGCGGTTTAAGAAAGCTATCTTGGACCGGACCGAGGCACTGGTAACGAGAGATTATAATCGTCCCTGTGTCGTGATGTGGTCTCTGGGAAATGAAAGCGGCTATGGAACCAATATGCGGGTAGCCGCAGAGCTGGTGAAAAAGCTGGATGATACGCGGCTCGTACATTATGAAAGCACATTAAAGCTGGACGAGACCTCCGATGATGTTCTGGATCTGGTATCCGAAATGTATACCTCTACAGAGGATATGATGAAATATCTGGAAAAGGAGGAAGAGACAAGACCGTTTATCCTTTGTGAATACTGTCATGCGATGGGAAACGGCCCTGGCGATCTGGAGGATTACCATCAGACATTCCATTCAAGTGAACGGTTCTGCGGAGGTTTCATCTGGGAATGGAGCGATCATTCCGTGATTCTGGGAGAAACACCCGACGGGAAGCTGAAGTATGGTTATGGCGGTGACTGGGGCGAGAAGCATAATGACGGCAATTTCTGTATGGATGCACTGACCTATCCGGACAGGACACCCCATACAGGACTTTTGGAAACAAAACAGGTTTATCGTCCGATCCGGGTGGAGAAGGGAGCAAAGAAAGGCGAGTTTGTTCTTCATAATTTATTGGAGCATGTGGATCCGGGAACTTATCTGGAAGGAACCTATGAGATCTCTTATGATGGAGTTGTCGTTTCCGGCCCGATTTTTGTATTTCATATGGAGCCGCTTGGCAGTACCATGATTGAGGTTCCGGAGGTAAAGGATTTTGAGGAAGAGGAAGCCTATATCCGCTTTATCTTCCGGGCAACGAAGACCCTTCCTTATTGCGAAAAGGGATATGAGGTCTGCTTTGACCAGCTGCCAATCAGCGAAAAGGGATATGAAGTCTGCCTCGACCAGCGGCAGATCAGCGAATCGGGAGCTGCGGATCTGACAGCAGAAAAAGAAGCAGATAAATCAGCTGCAGAGAAGACAGCGGCAGAGAAAGCAGTAAAAGATCATGCAGCAATAGAAAATATGGTATCGGAGAAAGCAGTGTCAGGTGATGCGAAGGTTACAACAGAGCCGTTCACGGTTACGGTGGATTTTGGCAGTGTTTCCTATCGCTTCAATAAGAGAATTTCTGCGATCGATTCCATCTGTTATGAGGGAAAAGAGATTCTGGAAAAGCCGGTAGAGTTCAATTTCTTCCGTGCACCGGTAGATAACGATGTCATGAAGCAGGACTGGTATCGTGCTCACTTAAATGACAGTATTGCAAAGGGGTATGGCGTGAATGCAGAGCAGGAGGGAGATCAGGTGATCCTTACCCAGCGTCAATCCTTTGGCTGGAGCATTTATCAGCCGATTGCCTATATGGATGTGAAGTATGTCTTTTCCCAAAAGGGTATAGACATTTATTGTGAGGTGGAAACCGGAAACAAGGTGCCGTTCCTTCCAAGATTCGGACTCCGGATGTTTGTATCAAAGGCATTTGAGAAGGTATCTTATTATGGATATGGTCCTTATGAAAGCTATATTGACAAGCATCAGGCAAGCTATATGGGCAACTTCGAAGCGAAGGTGAGTGAAATGCATGAAGACTACATCCGCCCGCAGGAGAATTCTTCCCATTATAACTGTAAGCATATGAGCATTTCGGATGGGAGTGTGAAGCTTACCTTTACACATCCGGATGGCTTTTCCTTCAATGCTTCTAAGTATACGCAGGAAGAGCTTGCTGCAAAAAGGCATAACTTCGAGTTGGAAGAGTGTGGACAGCATGTACTTTGCGTAGACTATAAGATGGCAGGTGTAGGTTCCAATGCCTGTGGACCGCAGCTTGCACAGAAGTACCGGCTGCCGCTGCCGAAATTTGAGGCTGACTTCCATATGACCATTGAGAAGCTGTAAGGCGTTTAGAAGATATAGAGACATCTGGATATACGAAAATGAGATATAAGCAGTATTCAGATATGAAAAATATTCAGATGCATAAAAGCATTGGGATATATGGAATCATTCGGATATATAAAAATCAGTTGTTGGAAAGAAAATCTTATCCGGCAACTGATTTCTTATATTTATGTATAGCTTTAAAATTTTTAAAAGCACTGATACACAGATTTCCGTCTGCTTATGCAGTTATTTAAGAAACGCTGTACTAGAATTGAATATCCACTTCTACCGGGCAGTGATCGGAACCGAAAACTTCGGTATGGATGGCTGCCTTTTCCAGTTGGTCGTCGAGGCGTTTCGAGGTGATGAAGTAGTCAATACGCCATCCGGCATTCTTCTCTCTTGCCTTAAAACGGTAGGACCACCAGGAATAAATGCCCTCGGTATCCGGATAAAAGTGGCGGAAGGTGTCTGTGAATCCGGCATTTAAAAGTGTCGTCATTTTACTGCGTTCTTCGTTGGTAAAGCCTGCGTTCTGACGGTTGCTTTTGGGATTCTTCAAATCAATTTCTTCATGTGCAACATTTAAGTCACCGCAAAGAATAACCGGCTTTTTCGCATCCAGCTCCTTGAGATAAGCAAGAAAGGCATCCTCCCAGGTCATGCGGTAGGGGAGGCGTGCCAGCTCATTCTGGGAATTCGGTGTGTAACAGGTGACAAGATAGAACTGGTCGTATTCCAGTGTGATGACACGTCCTTCATGGTCGTGTTCTTCCATTCCAATGCCGTAGGAAACAGACAGCGGCGTTTCCCTGGCAAAAATTGCAGTACCTGAATAGCCCTTCTTTTCCGCATAATTCCAGTATTGCTGATAGCCGGGAAGATCAAGGTCAATCTGTCCCTCCTGCAGCTTGGACTCCTGTATACAGAAAAAGTCTGCATCAATTTCATTGAAAAAGTCAAGAAAGCCCTTTTGCACACATGCGCGGAGGCCGTTTACATTCCAGGATATGAATTTCATAAAAATACTCCTTTTGATTATTTGCCGGAATGGCAATTCTCATCATCATTATATAAGATGACGGATCATTCCTGCAATATGAAAATAAAATCTCGAACCGGAAATAGTGGAAATAAAGTAGAATCTAAAATAAAAAACACTTACAATCTGACTTCAGATATGTTATGATAAATCTCGCGTCGTTTGACGGAACAGAATATGGTTTAAATTGGAAACGCACAATCCTCCGGGATGATAACGAACAACACATGAAATTTAATGTTATCATGAGGAGGATTTATTATGCCCAAAAACAAATTTCAGGATGTGGTATTTACCATCATCATGGCAACCATTATGGTATATGGTATGGTTGTCTACAATGTTGCCCTTAACACCGGAGGCGTCCGTGGAGAAACCTTTTTGCTTGCCCTGCATGAACTTCCCATTATGGTGCCGATAGCTTTTGTTCTGGAGTTTTTCGTAGTAGGAAGAATTGCTAAAATACTGGCGTTTACGGTAATGAGACCGGATGACCGGCCACAGTTTATTACTTATGCGATTTCGATCTGCATTTGCTGTATTATGTGTCCGATTATGAGCTTTGCGGCGACTCTGCTGTTTAAAGAAAATAAAACCTTCGGAACGTGGGTACAGACCTGGGGAATGAATTTTCCAATGGCCTTGCTATACCAGATGTTTTATTGTGGTCCTTTGGTAAGACTCATTTTCCGTACGATATTTCATGAGAAGAAGCAGGAGCGTTAACGCTCCTGCTTCTTCTCATCTTATACTAATATGGATATGTGGCTTTTGTTATTTTATTTTGCAAAATAGCTAAAAAAGATTGAAAAATATCTCTACAGCGATATAATATAATCAACAACGAAACAATAATATGAAAATCAAAAAGGAAACTGTGGATCGCGAGATTTATTATGTCAGGAAAAATGAGCGGGAGCGAGAAGCAAGAAAAGAATACCGGATGAGTAAATTGCAGAAGGATACCATCAATCAACTCTATATGATTGATATTATGAGGGAGGGCATGGAAAATGACGATGTGCGCTTATTCCGAGGATTATCTTAGTATGGCACAGAAGGTTTTAGGGGATATGCTTGACTTTGCAGTAAATACGTGCGATTTTGACATCGATCAGTTCTTTGCAATGTTTCTCGTATCAGATGTTTCTGTGCAGTTCCAGGAAGGAAATCCGACCTATCTTGTTGGGAAAACAGGCTGCGAACTGGTGCGGGAAGTGATAAAGGATGCAGGACTTGCCGACATAGCACTTCCGGATGAAATGTATTTGGACAAATCACCGGAGTATTGGACCGGATGGAGTCTGGCATATTATCAATGGTATACCATGCGTGCGTTTTCCAGAATTGTGAATGCCGTTAAAATAAGTGAGATTCTGGAAATGTATCCGGTTTATCATGAAATGGATATGATGCATTTCGTGGAACGGATCAATGAACTGTGGGATCATTATTATGTAGAAACAAATTTAAAGAGAATCCGGAAAACTTCGGGATTATCCCAGCGCGAACTGGCAGAATTATCGGGAGTACCGCTGCGGCAGATCCAGCTTTTTGAACAACGTCAAAGAGATATTAACAAGACAAAGGCATTTGATTTGTATTGTCTTGCAAAGACATTGGGATGTAGAAGTGAGGAACTTCTGGAAATATAAAGAAGCAGGAGCGTTAACGCTCCCGCTTCTTTCATTTATCCACGTAACAACAATTCTTTTTCAATCACTTTTCCATCCCGGTAGTAAATTCTGGGAACTCGCTTGCTGACGGCGCAGGTGAGTTCATAGGGAATCGTACCTGCAAGGGCAGCCAAGTCGTTGATGGAATTCTGCTTTCCGAAAATTTCCACTTCGCTTCCAACATCCACGCCCATCTTATCGGTCAGATCGATCATGCACATATCCATACAGATTTTGCCGCGCTGGGGAGCGGGACCTTCGGCAGTCATAATGCTGCATTTATTGGACAGGCAGCGGAAAAAACCATCAGCGTATCCGTAAGGAATGACACCTATACGTGTCTTATGCGGTGTGACATAAATACCACCATAGCTGATTGCAGTACCGGCCGGGTAGGTTTTAATCGTGCTGACGGCTGCTTTCAGACTCATGACCGGCTTCAGATTCAGCTCTTCGGCAAACTCTCCATATCCATAGAGCAGGAGTCCGGGACGAACCATGTCAAGATAGGTTTCCGGATAACGGGCGACAGATCCTGTGTTGGCACAGTGACGGATGGCGAAGCGTTTCCCGAGGCGTTCCTCCACCTGTTTAATCACATCGGTGAATAACCGGAACTGATGCTTGGTATAAGCACGGCATTGTTCACCGGGTTCATCCGAAACGGCAAAGTGGGTGAAGATTCCTTCCGCATTAAGCCCTGGAAGAGAACAGCCTTCGCAGATTCCTTCCACTCCATTTTCGAAATAATCCCCATCACATAAATATCCAAGACGGGACATTCCGGTATCTACCTTAATATGAATCTTCAATGTGCCGCCGCAACGGACAGCTTCTTCACTGTATTCCAAAGCCTTTGCCTTGCAGGTGACGGCCTGGGTGATGTTGTATTTGATTAGCCGGCTGACCTGCTCTTTTGGGGTGTGGCCTAAGATCAGGATGGGCATCGTAATGTCATTGTGCCGGAGTTCAATCGCTTCATCAATACTGCTCACGGCAAGGTAATCTGTGCCAAGCTCCTGCAGCAGGCGGCTTACCTGTACGGATCCATGTCCGTAGGCGTCTGCCTTTACCACACCTAAGAACTTTACCTCGGGTCCGATTTTTTTACGTAACATATGATAATTATGAACCAGGGCGTCCAGATCAATTTCTGCCCAGGTTCTTTTTAGTGTAGAATCCATAGCGGTGTACCTCTGTAATTGTGATTAAGATTATAGAATCATATAGAATCTATATGTAACGAAACGGTTATCTCATACAGTATAGCACAAATCGTCAAATGTTTCATTAAACTGGGATAAAATGATTCGGTGATAATTTATGATTTTCTGATCGCTCCGGAATGAACACAACTCCGGAAACGTTCCCTTGACAGTTCTTCTTGGATTCAGTATAGTAAAGTTGTAACTATTCAGAGCCATGCAAATCTTGACTGATAAGACCGGAGTGCTTGCATTCCGAGGTATACCGGACAAGATTTATATAGCGAAGTAACCACATGAATAAAACTTGAGATGTGTTAGCAGCGGTTGTACGAATGGGCTGAATAGATACGTAAATTGGGAGGTGAAAAGAAGTATGACACATATTACTTTAACAACAAAAATTGGAGATATTTTTCAACTGCCGGAAATTGGTGAATTAAGTTCCTACCTGATCTATTGCCTGAAGAAGGATACCTGGCTGGATGAGCATGTGAACGCAATCCGTGAGAAGCCGCTTACGGCGGCAGAGGAGATCAACTGGTCACCGGGAGGGATTCAGAGGGGCATGAATTTTCTCCTGGATGAACTTGAAAAGAAGCGTTTGAAACAACATTTTATTTATACAGAGGAGGAGGCTGCGGACGATCCGCAGAAGAAAGAGGTATGTCTGCTGGAATTTCAGCCGGAGAAAATCGATCCGGACAGGCCGGTGATTCTTCTGGCTTCCGGAGGTGGATACAGTTCGGTCTGCAATCTTGCAGAGAGTTTCCCGACTGCCGATCATTTTGTGGCAAAGGGGTATTCCGTATTTGCATTAACCTATCGGGTATCCTGCCCAAAGACAATGATTGTAGCATTGGAGGATATGAAGAAGGCTGTGGCATGGCTGTTCGGGCATGATACACAGCTTGGATATAACCTGAAAAAGTCCGGATATGCGGTTGGTGGATATTCGGCAGGAGGAAATCTGGTTTGCAATTACGGAGATCCTAACATTGGATGGAAGGCAGCGGGATTGTTAAAGCCGGTATGTCTTTTTCCGGTGTATTCTGCTATGGATCTGATCGACATAGAGCAGAGGAACGAAGATGCGGCAGAACTTCTGGTACGGTGTATTGGAGAGAACTATAGGGAAGTATTACATGAGTATAATGTGGCAGAGCATGTGGACCGGGAGTACCCGCCGTGTTACATTGTTTGTGGAAAGGATGACCAGGTGGTAGGCTTCCATGATTCGGAACTCCTAAAGAAACTGTTGGATCAGTCTGGTGTACCGGCTGTCCTGGATGCGGCAGATCATGCACCGCATGGATTCGGAGATGGAACGGGAACTGCACTGGAAGGATGGCCGGAGAGAGCGATAGCATTTCTTGAGAAGCTTTCTTAAGAAGCGCAGAGGAAGATAGTGGTGAACAGACAGACCGTAGTCGGAAAGGGCAGTGCGGAAGTAAAGGTATATAAAGGAAAAAGCGTCTTTGAGGGAATTGCTATTGGTAAAATCCGCCTTATTAAGATAAAGAAACGAAAATTTCAAGGAACTCTGATCGTGGATCCGGACTCCGAAACCTTGCTTAAGTATGTGAAGAAAGAAGAAGAGGAACGCAGCAAGCAGGAACTTCTGCTTACCCTGAAGGGGAAAGAAACGGTTACGAAGAGCGGTAAGGCGATTCAGCTGTATGCCAACATCGGAGGTTTGTCTGATCTGCAGTATGTACTGCAGAATGACGCAGCCGGAATCGGACTGTTCCGCAGTGAGTTTCTTTATCTGGAAAAGTCGGATTATCCGACCGAAGAGGAGCAGTTTCAGGTATATAAATCCGTAGCCCAGACGATGGCTGGTAAAAAGGTGATCATCCGGACATTGGATATTGGAGCCGATAAGCAGATTGACTATTTTAACCTTCAAAAAGAAGAAAATCCGGCAATGGGATTCCGTGCAATCCGGATCTGCCTGAAGCGTCCTGAAATCTTTAAGACACAATTGAGAGCACTTTACAGGGCAAGTGTCTATGGGAATATTGCCATTATGTTTCCGATGATTACTTCTGTATGGGAGATCCGTGGTGGTACTAAAGACTCTTTACTCAAAGATAAAATTGTGCTAGAATGCGTTTCATAAAAGAAGAATGATGTACAGAATGATATACATGAATAATGTGCAGAAAGATGTACGGAAGATGTATAGAATGATGTGCTGAATAATATATTGAATAATGTACTGATAGAAATTACGTGAATGAAAACAAAGTCGTTTTCCAGGTGAGTGCCGGAAAGCGACTTTTTATTTTGAAATTCAATTATTTGGAATCCACCCAATCGCCAGCCGCGTAATGGGTCTGGAGAAGAAAAAAGTTTCTATAGACCCAATCGCCAGCCGCAGATTGGGTCCGGAGAGGATTTATGATTGAGAAACAAGAGTATATACCCAGTGACACTGATAGAATCAATGATCAGTGGGATGTCAAGCCAAGGTAAGGCTAGTATAACAGTTTTAAATTAACTACCCCATATCACTTGCCTATTTTCCCGATAGCACAGGATAAAAATCCTCAGCGTAGCCCGCTACGCCTGCGTTTTTGAAACAGCAACACTTGAAAAAACATTCTACGTTCTATTGTGCAGTTATTTAAGAAACGCTGCACCAGATACTCATGCTACGAGGGAGGAATAACAATATGAGCAGCAGAGAACAAATTCAAATGAAGGAAGAATCACAAGACCAGCAGGACCAGCAGCGTCAGGGCTGCACAGCCGCCGAGGTTTTAGTGAAATGTCTGGAAAAGGAAGGTGTGAAATATGCTTTCGGCATTCCGGGGGAGGAAAACCTGGATATGATGAATGCGTTGGAAAAATCCAGCATCCGAGTGGTTGTCGTTCGACATGAGCAGGGAGCTGCGTTCATGGCAGACATGTATGGACGGCTTACCGGAAAAGCAGGTGTGTGCTTCTCGACATTAGGACCCGGTGCGACCAATCTGATTACCGGTACCGCGGATGCAAACTCGGACGGAGCGCCGCTGATCGCAATTACCGGACAGGTGGGAACGGAGCGGATGCATCTGACGTCCCATCAGTATCTGGATCTGGTGGAATTGTTTGCTCCGATTACGAAGCGGAGCAAGCAGATTGTGAATCCGGATTCGGTCAATGAAATCATGCGGATTGCCTTTAAATATGCGGAGAGTGAAAAGCCGGGAGCCTGTCACATTGACCTGCCGACCAATGTAGCGAAGATGAAGGTGACTCCGGGACTTGCAGAAGAACCGATCACGAAACCGGTCTGCTCCAAGGAATACGCATCCTTCAGCAGTATTGATCAGGCTGCAGCCATGATTTATAAGGCAAAGCATCCGGTCGTTCTGGTAGGACACAGTGCAGTGCGGAATCATGCGGGAGAAGCACTGACCAGCTTTGCGGATGAACTGAAAATTCCGGTGGTAAATACCATGATGGCGAAAGGAATCATTCCTTATAATAATAAATACTCCATGTGGACGGTCGGCATTCCACAGAAGGATTATCAGAACAAAATTCTGGATATGGCAGATCTGGTCATTGCAGTAGGATATGATATTGTTGAGTTTGCTCCCGGAAAATGGAATGGCGAAGGCTGTCACAAGATTGTTCATATCGATCAGCGGTCGGCACACATCAACATGCTTTATCAGCCGGAGGTTCAGGTTGTCGGAGATATTTCCTATTCCTTGCAGCAGATTCAGTTCCGCTGTGAGCCGAAGGAAGAGCCGGAAGAGATTCTGGAATTGAAGAAGGAAATGATGAAGGAGTACGAGAGCTATGCTGAGGACCAGTCGTTTCCGATGAAGCCACAGAAGATTCTTTATGATGTCCGGAAATTCATGGGGGAGGATGACATTGTGATCTCTGATGTAGGTGCTCACAAAATGTGGATTGCCCGTGAGTACAACTGCTATAAACCCAACACCTGTATCATCTCGAACGGGTTTGCAACTATGGGAATTGCGGTTCCGGGGGCCGTGGCAGCAAAGCTGGTTCATCCGGATAAAAAGGTGCTGGCGATCTCCGGAGACGGCGGCTTTATGATGAACAGCCAGGAATACGAGACGGCACTGCGTGAGGGAACCCCCATTGTGACCCTGATCTTCACAGATGCCAGCTATGGTCTGATTAAGTGGAAGCAGATCGATCATTTTGGAAAACACTGCTATGTGGATTTCACGAATCCTGATTTCGTGAAGTATGCGGAAAGCATGCATGCCAAAGGATATCGAGTGGAAAAGGCAGAGGATCTGATCCCGATTCTGGAGGATGCTTTCAGGCAAAAGGTTCCGTGTATCATCGACTGCCCGGTGGATTACAGTGAAAATACGAAACTGTCCGAGTATCTGCAGGAAAAATTTGAATAACATTCAGGATGGATGCAGAGCAATTTCTATTTGATTAAATTGGGGTAAGAGATTAAACTGAAAATAATCAGGGAAATAAATTCGCCATATGAAATTACTATTCTGTATAAATGTAAGCATAACCTCAAAATGATCTATCAGACCTTTTTCATATATACATCTGAATGGCAACAGAAGAAATTTGGCATGGCTCTGAATAGTTGTGAATAAGACACAATATATATCTTGTTACAAAAGAAATCAGGAAGGGAACATCTATGAGTAATAAAAAATACAGTCTGTTATATCCGCTTGAATCTGCTGAATATAAGAAGATCAGTCCGACGGCTTTGCATGATCTGGGGCTGGATCAGATCTGTAAGCAGCTGACACCAAAGGAATCGGAGCAGAATCTGATTATGAATACGATGTCGAAGCTGTGTGCAGATCCGTTTGTGACGCAGTACCGCTGTGATATTTTCGAGGACATGATTCATCATAGAGAAATGCGGGAGTCCCTGATGAAAATTCTGGATAAGATCAACTTCCTGAAGGACTACGGGTGCCTGAGCAAGGAATATGAAGAGCACGCAACGGTCTGGGATCTTCTGCATCGTCTGGACGAAATCAATGACTATATTGAGTGTGTGGATGCCATTTATCATTGCCTGGAGAATAAAGAGATCCATTCACAGGGGCTTGTCGGACTGCGCGATTATGTGAAGGAGCTTTATCACAGCAACGGATTCGGGGAATTGAGGAAAGATATTTCCGGGCTGAAAATCCATACTTCCCGGGTGAGGAGTATCACGGTTGGCATTAATCTGAATGACCGGTTTGAGGCAGACGCGGTCGGACTTTTGTCCATCAACAGTAAGCCGTTTACGAAGGCCGGTGTGCTGGGAAGCTTTTACGATCATATTACTTCGAAGGACAAGATCAATGAGAGTACGGAGTGGAAGGAGAATTATAAGTTCCAGCAGATAGAGGCCGGAGATTCCAATGCTGTTGCGGAGGCCATGTTCAAGGTAGGAAATCTCAATGCCATGGCAGGAAATCCAATCAATGCAGCGATCGGAATTTCAGCAATTGCAGATAATGATCCGTCCAGGGATGTTACCCGGTATATGGATCGGATTGTGAACCATATGATTTCCGGAATGGTGCGCAAGATCAGGGAAACCCTCAATAAGTATGTATCGATCACGATAACGGATATGACCGATCTGATTCCGGAATTACTGTACTATATCAAGTGGGCAGAATATATGGAAAAGCTAAAGCAAAAGGGAGTCCGGCTTGTGAAGCCGACGGTAGCCTCGAAACAGACAGGAGAAGCCGATACGGACTTTACGATGAAAGCTGTTGGAATTTATAATCTGAAGCTGGTGGCAGCAGATGATGCTGACATGACGAATGTAGTAACCAATGATCTCATTTTTGACCGGGAGCATCGGGTCTATATCCTGACCGGTGCAAACCGCGGAGGTAAAACCACGATCACACAGTCCATCGGACAGCTGTTTGTGCTTGCACAGGGTGGTATTTATGTTCCGGGAGAAGCGTTCTGCTTTGCTCCGGCAGATAATATCTATACGCATTTCCCGGCAGATGAGGACAAGACCTTTGACCTGGGGCGCCTTGGAGAGGAATGCAAGCGGTTTAAGGAAATGTATGCCGATGCAACGAAGCACAGCCTTTTCCTTATGAATGAAACCTTCTCGACCACATCGTTTGAGGAGGGGTATTACATTGCGCGGGATTCAGTCAGAGCAATTTTGAAAAAGGGAATGCGGACGATCTACAATACCCATATGCATAAGCTGGCGTTTGATATTGATGAGATCAATGAAGAAGATTTTGAGGGAAAAGCTTTTTCGCTTGTAGTACATAATGAAGGAGAGAAGCGTTCCTATAAGATCGAAATTGCGCCTCCGATCGGCAAATCCTTTGCAAGTGATATTGCCAGGAAGTATGGTGTGACGTATGAAATGCTGACAGAAGATAAACTTGTTTGAGTCATATGATACAAGTAAGTTTGCACTATCAGGAAATTGGAAAAGAGGGATAAATCATGTTTGGAAGACCGGATCATACCTATAATGATATTCGTGAAAAATCGCTGATGCAGTGGCTTGATGAAATGGAGCAGCATCCGGATATTGCGGTGCACGGAGGCGTGAAGCTTGCCAGGGAATATGTCGATCATTTGAAAACGGAGATCGCACGTCTGGAAAGTGAGAATGCATTAAAAACGGAATATTTAAAAAAGATGAAAGAAAAGAAATAGGAAGCTAGTACACCGATTTCTAAATAACTGCACCATATAACTTGCCTGTTTTCCCAATTGTACTATTTCAAAACCCTTGACGTAGCCCGCTACGCCTGCGTTTTTGAAACAGCACACTTGAAAAAACATTCTACGATTTATAGTGCAGTTATTTAAGAAACGCTGTACTAGTTTACTTTTTTGGGGATAAACTCAAATCGGAGCACCATGCCCATTCCCTCTGCTAAACGTCTAAGTGTGGATACTGCCGGATTTGCGTTCCCGGTCTCAATTTTACTGATATCTGCCTGGTTGATTCCGGTTATTTCAGCAAGCTCTTTTTGAGTCATATTGCATTCTTTTCTAGCCATCAAAAAGCTTCTTGCCAGACTATATTCACTTTCAGAATCATCCCATTCCTTTTTAAAATCAGGATCTTTTAGCTGTTCATTTAAATAGTCATTAAAGTCATTCATATACGATACCTCTCATTTAATACATTTTTCATAATCGCTTCTGTAGAACTTTGCTTTTGTTATTTCTCTAACTGGTGTTTTGGGCTGTTTTTTCGTGAAACCATGAGTTAAAATTGCGGTATTGCCTTTGATAAAAAAATAAAGTACCCGGGTAATATTCGATCCGGAAATGGAACGTAATTCAAATATTCCATCACCGAGTGGGCGGGAATACGGTAGTCTGAGCTCAGTGCCAAATTCCTCAAGCAACATAATAGATCTCATGGTTTTAACACGAAGCTTCGGAGACAAGGAATCCAAGTAATTTTTTATAGGACAATCTCCATTCGGTGTATGATAAAAAATCACATTTATCATATGCAAATTCCTTTCCTTTATAATATGTGTTTTATCCCATATTGTCAAGATACTTCATGGGTCTATATCATATACATTGTCAAGGTTTTTGTCATTGGACGGTTAGTCCAATCATAAGGAGCGAAACTTTTCGATAGTAGTGGGGAAAATTTTCTAAAACTTTGAAAAAGGATATTTGATGTAAAGGTATTATAAGAAAAATAAGAACATTCGAATATGTTTTATAATTTATAAATATATAATTATAAAAGGAAAATCTTCAGTGAAATATCTGATACAGTGATATTTCCTGCAGGTCTTCTTTTTGCTTTTCAAGCACACTGACAGTATCAAAGCTGGTAACCTGATATCCCTGCTGTTCATAATTAATTTTATCCTCTTCAGACAATCCGTATAAGAGATAAATGCCACTCTCACCGGTCGGATAACTGTGAAAGATATAGTTCTGGCATTGACTGATATCTAAAAAGGCAGCCGGATAATTGGTATACTCCACGGATGATTTGTATTCATCCGGAGTGATTGTTGAAAATACCAGAATCTGCTCATAATTAAAGGAATCCCCAACGTGGATGGTCTGACCTGCGTCACGTTGGCTTTCGGCATAGAGAACGGCCGGTTCAATGCCCTTTTTAAAATATTGACTGATATTATCTGCATATGTTGTGAAGTAAAAATACTCAAAAGAAATAAAAGCCACAAGATATAATGCAGTGATTACCACATCCACATGAGGAAAAATCTTTTTAAACAGCCGGATATACTGATCAATTCCAATCGCCATAAAAATCAGAACCCATGTATGAATGCAGTTGATCCGGTTGACATTGACATGAATCAGCATTCCGAGAACTACGGCCAGCAGGAACTGGATTATGAAGAAGGTATATCCATGGTATGTTCGACCATTCAGGCTTTTCCAGGTTTGTTTTACACAGACGGCAAGACCGGTTACGGTAAATACCAGTCCATATTTATAATAAAGTCCGAATTCAGCGGTACTATTCCAATAGCAGCCATCATTTTCTGTTAAAAGGAGCTGAAGAAGTGCCCTGAATTTCTCCGGAATATCCAGAGCAGAAACGTCGGAGCTGCGGAAATAGATCAAACGTGGAACGGAGAACCATGGCGTTACAATCTCCGGCAGGATATCCATATTAACGAGATAAAAAAGAATGACGGGAATGGTAAATACAATAAAAGTCAAAATTGCAATTATAATATATTTTGTAATCTTTGTTTTGTGTACATATAAAAGGTACAATCCCTGCAGCAGAATTATGATGGGAACGATTGGCCATACAGCAGCATAACAATATAGGCTCAGACCATAGAATACAGCAGATAAAATGAAAAAGAGCTGCTTTTCCATTCCATAAATAAAGAATAACAGTCCAAACAGCAGAAAGCCAACGACCAGATTGCTTTCCAGTGCCCAGCGGGAAAGCATAATATGCCAGGGACTGACTGCTAAAAGGAACATGGCAAGTAAGGAGCATTTCCAGTCGGCTACTTTGCTGACAATTTCTTCTATGGCAAACAGGGATAAGATACCGATCAGCATCTGCGGCAGTCGGAAGGCCCAGGTATGCATGCCGAAAAGTGCAATAAACGGCATCATCAAATAAGTATTTAAAGCATTCATGCCGCTTCCCCAGGCTGTCAGATACATGGGATAGGAGTATCCAAAGGAGTCCTTTCCGTAATGCAGCAGGGACCATGCTTCCCGCGCAGCAAACGCCTCATCCTGGTTAATTCCGCCCGGGACATCACCAAACATCCATAACCGCGCTCCAATCCCAAGGATCAGAATGAGGATAAATAATAACTTCTGTAATTTCTCATCGGATAGATGCATAGTTTCATAGATTCTTTTGTTCATATCGGGATCCTTTCTTCACGAAAAGCGTAGCATAAACAACTCGGAAAAGCAAATCAGTACAATCCGGCAGCTTATGAATGGGTAAGGCTGAACTGTTACGCAAATCCGGGTCAAATGTCAATATTGTGTCAGAACAGTAAAAAATAATTAAAGAATGGAATAAAAAAACATTATATGCTATCATTATAATTGAATTGGGTATGATCCATACCGGAAGGAAACAGTAAATAATTAAGGAAACAAAAGCAGCAACAAAAACGAAAAGAAAGGGTAGGTAACAACATGAAATTCAGTAACGGATGCTGGTTACAGAAGGAAGGCTGCAGCTGTTTTGCACCTGCAGAAGCATACTTCACCAAGATCGAAGAAAAGAAAGTCACCATCTGCGCACCGACCGCGCACATCGTGACAAGAGGAGATACCTTGGGCGGTATCAACCTGACACTGGAGATTACCTCTCCGGCACCGGAAATTTTAAGAGTGCGTACTTATCATTATAAGGGAGAAGTGGTGAATACTCCTTCCTTTGAACTGGAGCTCCATGAAGAGCTTCCGCTGGATGTAACAGACAGCGAAGAAGAGATCAGCATTAAGAGCGGCGAGCTGACCTTAGTCATTACGAAGAAAAACTGGTCCATGACCTATTACCGCAATGGCGAAATGATTACCAGAAGTGCAGGACGTGACCTTGCACTTATGAAGACTGATTTCAAGGGCTTTGCCTATAACGATACGGACGCAGAAGAAACCTATATGCGCCAGATGCTTTCCTTATCGGTTGGCGAACTGGTTTATGGTACCGGAGAGCGTTTCACTCCTTTTGTAAAGAATGGACAGAGCATTGACATCTGGAACGCTGATGGTGGTACCAGCACCGAGCAGTCCTACAAGAACATTCCGTTCTTTATTACCAATAAGGGGTATGGTGTCCTTGTTAATCATCCGGAGAAGGTTTCCATCGAAGTTGCAACCGAAATGGTAACCAGAACCGAATTTTCCGTACCGGGTGGCTATCTGGATTACTTCCTCATTAACGGACCGACCATGAAGGAGGTACTGACACGTTATACCGACCTTACCGGTAAGCCGTCTCTTCCGGCACCGTGGACCTTCGGACTGTGGCTCTCCACTTCCTTTACCACGAACTATGATGAAGCAACTGTTATGAGTTTCATTGATGGAATGTTAGACCGTGGAATTCCGCTTAGAACCTTCCATTTCGACTGCTTCTGGATGAAGGAATTCCATTGGAGTGATTTCGTATGGGATAACCGTGTATTCCCGGATCCGGCAGGACTCCTTAAGAGAATTAAGGCAAAGGGACTGAACATCTGCGTCTGGATCAACAGCTACATCGGTCAGGAATCCGTACTTTTCAATGAAGGTATGGAAAAGGGCTACTTTATTAAGAGAACGAACGGTCAGGTATGGCAGTGGGATATGTGGCAGCCGGGCATGGCAATCGTAGACTTTACGAATCCGGAAGCTTACAAGTGGTTCCAGAGCAAGCTGGAGGTTCTGCTTGATATGGGGGTTGACTGCTTCAAGACCGACTTCGGTGAGAGAATTCCATCCGAAGGCGTGGTTTACCATGATGGCTCTGATCCGAAGAAGATGCACAATTACTACACTTATCTTTACAACAAGTGTGTTTACGAATTATTAGAGCGTAAGAGAGGCAAAGGACAGGCTGTTCTCTTTGCACGTTCCGCAACTGTTGGCGGTCAGAAGTTCCCGGTACACTGGGGCGGTGACTGCTGGTCCGATTATGAATCCATGGAAGAAAGCCTTCGCGGCGGTCTGTCCCTGTTAATGAGCGGATTCGGATTCTGGGCACATGATATTGGTGGATTTGAGAATACCTCTACCGCAGATGTTTATAAGCGCTGGGTAGCATTCGGACTCCTTTCTTCCCATTCCAGACTGCACGGTAGCTCCTCTTACAGAGTACCGTGGGTTTATGATGATGAAGCAGTAGATGTGGTTCGTTTCTTCACCAGATTAAAGGCGCGCTTAATGCCTTACCTTTACAAGACCGCAATTGAAACCTCCATTACCGGTGTCCCGACCATGAGAAGTATGGTTCTGGAATATACCGAGGATAAGACCTGTCATTATGTGGATAAACAGTATATGCTGGGCGATAACCTTCTGGTTGCTCCGATCTTCAACGACCAGAGCATGGCTGAGTACTATCTGCCGAAGGGAACCTGGACCGACTTCTTTACCGGAGAAGAAAAGGAAGGCTGTGGATGGATTACCGAGAAGCACGGCTACTTAAGCATTCCTCTTATGGTGAAGGAGAACTCTATCGTAGCAATAGGTGCACATGATGACAAGCCGGATTACGATTATGGCGATGGCGCAGAATTACGGCTTTATGCATTAAAGGATGGCAAGAATGCAGAAGCAGTTGTTTATGGCATGGATCAGAAGGAAGAGATTGTCATGACTGCAAAGAGAGAAGGAAATCAGATCCATATTACCGTTAAGAGCGACAGGAACTACGTTGTCCGCCTTGTAAATGTGGCTGCTGCTTCCGTATCTGCAGGTGATGTGAAGACCGAAGGCAAGGATACTGTAATCAGCCTTTCCGGAAATGCAGAGGTTACTGTTATGCTGTAAGCCGGTGCAGAACAGGTTGTGAAGGTCGTGAAATAATGCAGATGCATCCATATGAATAACAATATAATCAGTATCACCTCCGGGAGAAAGGGATTCCTTTTCTTCCGGAGGTGTTTTCTAAATGTTATCACGGCTGACAAGATGATAACTTGCAGTATCTTCAACAGTATTAGTGCGGTATTTAAGCGGGGTACACCCCATAATATCCCGGAAAGTCCTGGTGTAATGACTTGCGCTTGAAAATCCGACAGCATAAGCAATATCGGTAATGCTGTCACGAGTGTAGGTCAGAAGATCGAGACTTTTTTGAATGCGGTAATGGATCAGGTATTCCCCGGGGGTCTTGGAGGTATAGGTACGAAAGAGTTTGGCGCAAAGAGTTTTTCCTACACTTCCTACATCAGCAATTTCTTCAAGAGAAACTTTTTCATGGTAATGCTCCTGAATATAAAGAAGCATGGATTTGAAGGTACCGATCCGGGCAGCGGAAACAGGGGAGGGAAGTACTGTCTTTTCCAAATGGGCATAGAGGATCTTAAACATCCGGATAAAAGATTCCAGAATTTCCAGTTCAATGTTTTTAATATCGGGAGACTCAAACATACGTACAAGCTCATCAATAATCTGTTTTGTCCAGTCCCCGGATGATAATAAAAGGTAGTCAAAGGAATTGGGTGAAATTACGGGAAACAGATAGGTCTGCTGGATATATCGGGTGGAACACAGCAGGCATGGATGAACAATGGCACAGTAAAAAGCGCAGCTTTTTCCGGGAAGGGACCGGTTGGAGTGAATTCGTTTGGAATTAACCAGAATGCCTTCGCCGGCGTGGATGATGATATTTTGGCCATTTACGTGATATTCCAGTTCTCCTTCCGCGACATAGAGGTATTCCAGATCTTCATGCCAGTGATCGGGAACAAAATAGTGCTGGTTAGCAGAAAAGTAGGCACTTGATGAAAAACATTCAAACTGCGGGTTGTTGTATTCAATAATCTGTGAGTGATCATTTCGTTTTGTAAAGAAATCGTTATCTTTTATCATAATATCTCTCCAATACGACATATTTTGACATAAATATATGGTTTTTATGTAGAAAAAAGGTTCTATACAAGATATTATTATATTATATGCTGTGATAAACAACAAGGAGTATGTTTGTAAATGTGGGAACGGCACAGTTGTAAGGGAAGAGAGGAATGGCAATGAGAACGAGGATGAAGGAACGTTTTGGAAGCTGGAGCTTTTATAAGGAGGCACTGGCAATTGGAATACCCGTGATGCTGCAGGCATTGATTCAGAGTCTGGTATCACTGATAGACAGCTTTATGGTAGCTGGCCTTGGTGATGTGAAGATGTCCGGAGTGAATATTTCCGGGCAGATCTGCTTTATTTTTATGGTAATGCAGAATATGATCTGTGCATCCGGAGGAATTTTTCTGACACAGTATTTTGGAGCAAAGCAAAGGGAAGGAATGCGGCAGAGCGTTGCATTTAAGGTGGTTGCGTCGCTTTCAACCTGTATATTTTACTTTCTTGCAACATTTGTCTTTACCAGACCTGTCTTAAGTCTTATGGTGATTGGCAATTCACAGGCAGATCTGATCCTGGATGAAGGACAGAAATATATGTATCTGATGGGATTTATAGGAATTCAGATGATGATTTCCTCCATTCTGTCTTCTTCCTATCGGGAAATTGGACGAGTAAGGGTAATACTGGTCATCACTTTGATTGCTGCCGGATCCAATGCATTTTTGAACTGGGTATTCATCTATGGACATCTGGGAATGCCGAGACTGGAGGTAGAAGGTGCAGCATATGCAACCATCATTGCAAAGACAGTGGAAATGCTGCTTTTAATTGGCTATACAATTAAGGAGCGTCCGGAATTTATCAGCTTCTCCGTCTTTAAAAGAATTGACTGGGCATTGTTTGGACGGATTTTGAAGAAAGGGTCACTCCTGATTATCTCCCAGATGATGTGGGTTCTGTCAGAAAGCTTCACGGCTGCAATTTATAATGGAAGGGGAAATGCAGCAGTCGTATCCGGTATGGCAGCAAGCTTTTCCATTGCCAATCTGTTCTTCATTTCCTTTGATGGGATTACGACTGCAACAGGAGTCCTCATCGGAAAATCACTGGGAAGGAATGAACTGGATGATGCCCGGAAGGAAAAGACGTGGATGCTTTCCGCAGCAATCATATTTGGATGTATAATGTGTCTTGTCGGAGTGGTGACCGTTCTGCTTGTACCGGTTGTTTTCGGAAATTTAAGCATTGATGCACAGAATATCTGCCGGGCAATGCTTCTGCTGATGGCACTTTTCATGCCACTGTGGATCTATGTGAATACACAGCTTGCAGTATGTCGGGCAGGAGGAGATACGAAGGTCGGTTTTCTTGTAGACGGCGGAACGACGGCTGTCATGATTCCAATGCTTCTCATTCTGGCATTCTTTACCAATGCCAGTCCGGTTATGATGTACTTTGGAGTGAAAGCACTGGATGTCGGCAAGATTATCGTTGCCACACATGAGATGAAGAAGGAACGCTGGGTCGTAAATCTGTCGAACGGATAAAATGCCATGGAAATTAACAAGGATACGGAATTAACGCCCGGACATTTCTGTCCGGGCGTTGCATTTAATTTTTCTTTATTTGTAACTATTCTGAATAGTTACCTTTATTTTCAAGTAAAACCTTCCGGGCCGCTAAAACAAGGAACATATAATCAGAGGAACCACCGCCGAGGACGTATTCGCCCTGCTGCCAGAGGTAAGGAAACTCAAGCAGTTCCGGGAAGTCAGGACGGATCAGGGCCGTACCGGAGATCACGCCGCCCGGAATATAGGAATAGTCGGCACGGTTCATTCCATAGGCAACGGTAGCGGAGCGAGCCCCGACGCCGGATGCAAAGGAAGAGGTATTCGAGCCGGGATGGCAGCCTAATATGAAATTCAGTGCACACAGGATCAGATCCGGTTCAAAGATGTCCGGAAAGGCTTCATGCAGGAAATAATATTCGACTCCCATCCGCTGAATCCCCCATCCGGCGCCCCAGATGAACGGGCGGTAGGGAATTCCGTAAGGCGTTTCTTTACTTTCTTCATCAATAGAAGCCTTCAGGCTGACCAGTGCCTTACGGATTTTTTCTGTGAAAACCGGATCACTTAGCTTATGAACCACGCGGCAGATGATCCAGCCGAGCGTCTTGATATTTTCTACAATAAAATCACACCGGTTAAGCAGATAGGTCTTATAGGAATCGTCTCCTGTCGTTAAGAAAAGCTCAACAGCAGCATGGATTCTCGCAAGCTCCGTCTTGCTATTTCCATCGATGGAGGCAGGGAAGGAGGTGCAGTTTTCGATTACCGGATGATCTCCAACAGTACTTTCATAAAGTTCCATGGCATCCTGTAAGGCTTCTCTGCTTAAATCATCGTTAAATCCCTTTAATGCACGGGATGCACCGGCAAGCTGTGAAGCCGTCATAAGCTGTCTGGGAGAATTGTCTTCGGTAAATACCCACCGGTCATCCTCATCACCTGCGATATTTTGGGTCATGGCAGAAGGATCACCCAGAAGGACATACTGGCGCAGATCATTGCAGATGATGCCGCGATACAAACGTCCCAGAGCGCGGTAGCCGGAAACGACACTCAGCACACCGTGTTCAATCTGCTGTAAGATATCATTTTTGCCGTCCGGCTGGTGGATTTCGGTAATTTTATGCTCCTGATCGATGGTGGTTGTATCATAATCCACGTGGAATGCTTCAAAGGCAAGAGCGAGATTGTACGCTTCTCCGGCCTGGGATTCCACACGCAGATCGAAGTCTCCGGCATCGTGCCAGCCGCCCACATTGAGTCCGGGAACCCTGTCACCGGGCTGATATTTTGTCAGGGTAGAAGGTCCCTGTACATAGCCGTCAAAATGGTTGTAATTCACAGGTGCCATGCGTGCGTCGTCATCGTGGCACAGATCATGCCATACCCGGTACTTTTCACTCACACGCATGTGACACATCTGGATCGGAAGGAAATATTCCAGTACCGGCTGCCATACACCACGGTCATAAATGTCGCTGGCAATACGGAAGATCGCAGAAGTGCTGCTGCCGTAAACAACCTCGTATAAGCCCTCTGCCTGAATGGCGGAGAAGTCATATTTCAGATAGTGGTAGCGTAAAAAGTCTCCCCATTCTTTCGGAGTGCCTCGCTGAATCTCTACAGGTCCGTTTTCTGTGATCTGATAAAGGATCGCATCCTCGCGACGGGAATCTCTTTGATCCAGTTCAATCACAGCGGCCTTTGAAGCAGCCGGATGATAGCCCACCTGGGAAACCTGTACGACGGGAGCGTACATCCAGTCCTCTACAACGCTGGGCGTGATGATCCAGTGGATGGCATCTTTGGTCTTGCCGGCAGGTACCTCACTGCTTAAGACAAACCACCCGTTGTTGTGGTTCATGCGGCCATCATACAGCTTCAGATCCGCACCGATACTCTCAACGGTAAAGCGCTGGCAGGGATCATCCGGACGGGAGGTGAAACGTCTGCCAACCGCATAAGGTTCTGCGATCAGGGTATCCGCGGTTGCCGGATTATAAGCGGACCGGTTATGTGCAAGCTTCTCAAGCGGCATACGCATGGTGGTATCCGGCTCCTTGTAAGGGTGTAAATGGTTACCGGCAGTCTGCAGGGTCGGACCGTTTGGCTGTGTCGGGAAAATCCCCTGCTTCTTATCCATGATCCAGGGTTTCCCGAACAGAATATGAGGAACCAGTTCCAGATTGAAGCATAATTTTCCCAGGAATTCTTCCGGAACAGGGCGGTCCAGATCTACGGATACGACAATGTGACCACCTTCCCCAAGAACCCTTACCTCATAGGTAAATTCAAAATCCGGATAAAGAAGGGGATTAAAGCCGGTCAGATGCTGATCCTTATCGGGATAGCATAATTTCGTGGTGATGGTGTTACTTTTTTCATCAAGTGTCCGGTCAAGCTGCTTCGGAACGGCCTGCCACTGCCCGGGAGTCGGTTCAAAACGGAGATCTCCGTTCGTTGCAATTCGTTTTCCGTGCATAATCATGCTGACACCCGCCTGATGTCCGACCGGATAGATGTCCATGAATGCCATGACATCCACACCGTTATTTTTAAAATAGCCTGTCCGGCTGTCTAATTGAAAGCCTGTATGTTTTTCCATAATTGTGCCTTTCCCTACAGATATGAGTCTTATAATGTTGTAGAATAAATACCGGAATAACCGGCAGCTTCTTTCTATAGACACACTATACAGGAAAGGGACTTTTATTTATAGAAGGTTTCTATTTCAATATTGGATAATTATCGTTGGGCTGCTGAAGAAAAAATAATTGCTCCAGATCCTGCTTTGCCTGTTCCAGGTAGTCACGCTGATCATAATCCTGCCATTGGGGATAGGGAGTTTGATGGTCCAGGGAATCCTTGATGGCATGATAGAATTCCACCTTGCGGAGCAGATGGGCATAGGCCTTGATTTCGGCCTGGAGTCTTTCGAGTGTATTTTTCTGATATGAGTTAAGCAGCTCTAACATTTCGTTAATATGAGTCTGTTCATTGGCTTCATAGGTGAAAAATTTCTGAATATCAGCAATGGACATACCGGCATTCTTAAAACAGAGAATGGCATGAAGCCGGTCGAGATGTTCTTCTGTATACACCCGCTGCCCGGAAGTATTTCTTAAAACGGGTGGCAGCAGTCCGATTTCCTCATAATACCGCAGCGTAGGTGCGGTCAGGTTCAGGGTTTTACTAAGCTCAGCGATCGAATAAGCAGACATAAAGGTTCCTCCTCTTTTCTGACATCATTGTCTGACCTTTCCGGAGGGTTCAGGAAAGATGATAAAAATAAAGATGAAAAAACTGTTGACTTCAAGTATACTTGAAATAGGGCTGCTGCAATCCCACTGGCTTTAGACGGTGGGTTAAGGTAGCCTAAAGTGGTGTCTTGTGCTATACTTGCGTTATGGGAACATGGAAATCAAAAAACAGACACAAGTTACTTTTTGGACGGATGGATATTTTGCCTGTAGTGTAGGAAATGTTTCAGAAGAAATGCTAAGAAAATATATAGAAAATCAAGGGTAGGAAGGTGGCGACAGGGGGTGTTAAAAGCATATAAATACAGGATATATCCTAATAGCGAACAAAGAATTCAGATTGCAAAAACATTTGGCTGTTGCCGTTTTGTTTACAATCAGACATTGACATATCGGAAAGAAATATACGAGAAAGAGAAAAAGTCAGTTAGTAAAACGGATTGTAATAATTACTGTAACAGAGAATTAAAGAAAGACTATGAATGGTTAAAAGAAGTAGATAAATTTGCTCTGACCAACGCAATCTATAACATGGATACCGCATATCAAAAGTTCTTTAAGGAACATGCAGGATTTCCAAAATTCAAGAGCAAACATGATAACCATAAATCATATACAACAAATTATACAAATGGAAATATAACAGTAAATCATGAGAAGGGTAAGATAAAACTGCCTAAATTAAAAGAGGTAAAAGCAAGGCTGCATAGGAATTATAGTGGACAGATTAAGTCAGCGACCGTTTCGCAGATGCCCAGTGGAAAATATTATGTGTCCATACTTGTGGAAACTGAGCATAAGGAGCTGGTACATACAACTGGCAGTATAGGAATAGACTTGGGAATTAAAGATTTATGTATTACTTCCGATGGGAAGATATATGAGAATCAAAAAATTATAAGGAAATATGAGAAACAGCTTGTAAAGCTGCAAAGGCAACTGTCACATAAAGAAAAGAGAAGTAAAAATTATTATAAAACAAAGAAAAAGATAGCACTATGTCATGAGAAAATAAGGAATACCAGAAAAGATTATCTGCATAAAGTTTCCCATGAGATGATCAGCGAAAACCAAGTGATAGTTTCAGAAAATCTGCAGATAAAAAACATGGTAAAAAATCACTGTCTGGCAAAAGCCATAAGTGATGTATCATGGTATGAGCTGACAAGACAGTTAGAGTATAAGTCAAAATGGAATGGCAGGAAATACATCAAAATAGATACATTTTATGCCAGCAGTCAAATATGTTCTGCTTGTGGGTATCAGAATTCGGACACAAAAGATTTGTCGGTGAGGACATGGATATGTCCGAAATGTGGAGCGGAACATGACAGGGATATCAATGCTGCAAAAAATATACTGGCAGAAGGACTAAGGCAAATAGCATAAGAAAAAATAATAAATAGGGCAGGGACTGCCCGAATTAACGCCTGTGGAGATAGTAGGTTACGAGGTCGATTGAAGCAGGAAGCCCATTGGCTTAAGACAATGGGTAGTTCACGTGTTATGTTGATGTAAAGAGGAAATTGTAAAACAGAAGATAACAGAGAAGCAGCCAGTGGCAGGTTTGATGGCGGAATGAGGCACGAGTGAACAGTAATAAAGAACTGTGTGAATCAGAAACACAGAAAACAAAAAACAGGTAAAGAATAACAGGAGGTAAAGAAATGTATATTGCAAGTGATACAAGATATGAAAAGATGAAGTACAACCGCTGCGGAAAGAGCGGTCTGATGCTCCCGGCGGTGTCGTTGGGGTTGTGGCACAACTTTGGGGATACCGGTGTTTATGCGAAGATGGAGGAAATGTGTTTCACGGCGTTTGACCATGGAATCATCCATTTTGATCTGGCAAATAATTACGGACCCAAGGCAGGCAGTGCGGAGAGTAATTTTGGAAAGATCTTAAAAGAGCATTTTTGGCCGTATCGTGATGAGATGATTATTTCTACAAAGGCCGGCTATGATATGTGGCCGGGACCTTACGGGGACTGGGGAAGCCGTAAATACCTGATTGCCAGTATCGACCAGTCCTTAAAGCGGCTCGGACTTGACTATGTGGACATTTTTTATCATCACAGGATGGATCCGAATACCCCGCTTGAAGAAACAATGGGAGCACTATCGCAGATTGTGGCAAGCGGCAAGGCTTTGTATGTCGGCTTATCCAACTATGATGGTCCGACTCTTGAAAAAGCATCCGCTATTCTGGAGGAACTGCATGTTCCGTTTGTGATTAACCAGAACTGTTATAATATTTTTGACCGTTCCATTGAGCAGAATGGTCTGAAGGCAATGTCAGAGAAGCTTGGAAAGGGTATCATCTGTTTTTCACCACTTGCGCAGGGAATGCTGTCAGACCGTTACCTGAACGGTATTCCACAGGACAGCCGTGTGAGAACAGACGGAAGATTCCTGCAGGAATCCAGACTCAGTGAAGAGGTGCTGGGTAAGATCCGGGCATTGAATGAAATTGCGGAAGGAAGAGGACAGACTCTTGCAGAAATGGCACTTGCCTGGCTTTTGAAGGAAGAAGTGATTACTTCGGTACTTGCAGGCGCATCGAAACCGTCCCAGATCCTTTATAACATTAAGGCAGTCGAGAACACGAGCTTTACGCAGGATGAAATCGAGACAATTGACCGGATCAGCAGGTAGAACTAAACGGTTACTATATGAGTAACAGTTCAGCCATGCAGAAATGATTGTGCAAGATGACCGTGGGAGCTTGCT
>OOCI01000322.1_pt1 | contig 46206 bp, 42 predicted proteins | sample 1671761 | NCBI WGS metagenome assembly OOCI01 (sample SAMN06348190, study PRJEB24527) | human gut metagenome | biome: human gut; feature: ankylosing spondylitis patient; material: feces | host: Homo sapiens | place: China | collected 2015-10
CCCTCACGAAAGACCCTCAACAAGTTTGGCAAACCCTCAACAACTTTGATTATCCAACATTCATTGTCCAGTGCGATAATTCCAATTTACGATGTAATATATATTAACACATCACTCACATTCTGGTTTTATGCACTAGACTAATAGACCTACCGGCTATAAGTCAATGCATTAACCTTGCAAAGCTTATAACACAGTATGTCTATAATACATGTACATATAACGTCTTGAATGTAAGTTCTGATTCATTTGTATGCTCTCCTTGTAATTTTGGTGACAAGTATACTATCCATATTCTCTTGTGTCAATAAAATTTTTATTTCAAACCATAAAAAACTTTCCATTACTCAATTCACAAATAGAGCCAAAGTAGAGCCATTTTATAAAACAAATGCCGGAAACCCGCATAAATACAGGCTTTCAGCATTTTAGTCCGTTATTCAAACTCGGCGTGTCCTTGCTGTTCTTAACTGTATTTATTTAAGTTTTGTGCAAATACACCCCTGTTTTTACTTCAATTACATCAATTATTCTGGCTTACTGATTTTCTGTTGCCAAAATGTTGCCAATACATTACTTATTACACTTCATAAAAGTTCTAACCACATCCCATCTTATTTTCTCAAAAAATTTATCAATTGATGCATAATTTATCAACTCATTTGCAAATTTATCTATCCAACCATAATATTGCTCTTTGTTCATAAAAAAAGCAAGTGGCGAAAACTTCAAATCTATTCCAATCATTATTTTGTAACACGAAATATTTGAAAGATTCTCAATTTGCATATATCTCTTCTCGAAATCACGTGGCAAAACCGTTCCAAATCCGGTAAAAGTTGGTGTGATTTTAAGTTTAAAATACGGGTGCTTCAAAGTAATAGTATTAGGTTTTTCTTTAACAAACCGACATTTCACTGGTGCATAAAGTTCGAATTTATCATATATTGCACCATTTTTACCAATACTATATACAACATCTCTTTCGAGATCTTTATTATCAAACGCTGCCCTTTCATATGGCTGCTTTGAAAATAAATTCACAAAAATATTAGAAGCAACAAAATCATTAATTTCTTCTCTTTGTATTCTTGTTATCTTATCTTTATTGTATTTTGGGTTATTAAAATAATCTGTTGTTAATGTGGACAATTTCTTCAAAACTATGTATTCTAAAAGTTGATTTAACAACGCACCTGAACGCGAAACACCGATAAAAGTTTTATCTGATTCGACTTCATTAAAAATATGAGTCATTGCAAGTCTATCCTTCATCCACATTGCTTCTATATTTTTATCTTCTGACAACGCCGCATTTAAGTATTTGCATACATCATATGAAAATGCATAACCATCAATATCTAGTATTTCTCTATTTGCATTATCATACTCCAATGCTGCCTCTATTATCACATTTCTATTCGATTGTTTAAATTTCTGAAAAGAAATAATGAGTAAAGATAATATAATCAAGATACTACCTATTATAATTAGCATCAAATTATTATTAAAATCTAACTCCTTACTTATCCCTAACACTACAAAATTTATTCCTATGGAAATAATCACAGTTGTAATTACGATTTCAGAAATTGTTTGCTTACTTTTTCTAATGTTTTCAATAGAATTCTCCATAATTTAACAATTCCTCTTCTAATTTTCATTGGCAACAACATAAAGTCCAAATATGATAAATACTTATATGACAGGCAATCCTATAGACCACCTGCCATATAAAATAATCCATGTACTCTTGTACTATTCAAACTCAATCGTACCAGGTGGCTTACTGGTCAAATCGTAAAGTACACGATTGACTCCCTTCACCTCGTTAATAATCCGGTTCATTACCTTCTGCATGACTTCAAACGGAATCTCTGCACAATCAGCAGTCATAAAGTCCGTGGTATTTACAGCACGGAGGGCTACTGCATAATCATACGTTCTGAAATCGCCCATAACGCCAACACTGCGCATATTGGTAAGTGCTGCGAAGTACTGACCAAGTCCTTTATCACAGCCTGCCTTGGCAAGCTCTTCACGATAAATGTAATCTGCATCCTGAACAATACGCACCTTTTCTTTGGTAACTTCTCCAACGATACGAACGCCAAGTCCGGGACCGGGGAATGGCTGGCGGAATACCAGATAATCCGGAATGCCAAGCTCTAAACCTGCCCGGCGGACTTCGTCCTTAAACAGCATTCGTAACGGCTCGACGATCTCTTTGAAATCTACACAGTCTGGAAGTCCTCCAACATTGTGATGGGACTTGATTGTTGCGCTCTTATCAAGACCGGATTCTACCACGTCAGGATAAATTGTTCCCTGTACCAGATAGTCTACGGCACCAATTTTCTTTGCTTCTTCTTCAAATACACGAATGAACTCTTCACCGATGATCTTACGCTTTCTCTCCGGATCGGTCACGCCTGCCAGTTTATCATAAAAGCGCTGCTGTACATTCACACGGATGAAATTCAGATCATAAGATCCGTTCGGTCCAAATACGGCTTCTACCTCGTCACCTTCGTTTTTACGAAGAAGACCATGATCAACGAATACACAGGTGAGCTGCTTTCCAACAGCCTTCGACAAAAGTACGGCTGCCACAGAGGAATCTACTCCACCAGACAGGGCACAGAGCACTTTACCGTTTCCGATCTTTTCACGAAGCTGCTGAATGCTTGTCTCCACAAAGGAGTCCATTCTCCAGTCACCCTTGCAGCCACAGATCTTGCGTACAAAGTTGAACAGCATCTTCTGTCCGTCCTTGGTGTGTACGACTTCCGGATGGAACTGGGTTGCGTAAAGCTTGCGGGACTGATCTTCCATTGCGGCTACCGGACAAACCGGAGTATGTGCTGTCACACGGAATCCTTCCGGTGCCTCTGAAATATAGTCAGTATGGCTCATCCAACAGCTTGTAACCGTCGGAACCTCTTCAAAAAGTGCACTGTCGGCAGCATCGACGGTAACTTCGGTGTGCCCGTATTCGGATACCGGCGCGGTTGCGACCTTCCCTCCACACATATGTGCCATAAGCTGGGATCCATAACAGATGCCAAGGATCGGAACTCCCATTGTAAAAAGTTCCTTGTCACAAAGCAGTGCATCTTCTGCATAAACACTGTTCGGACCGCCGGTAATAATAATTCCCTTTGGAGATAATTTCTTAATCTCTTCAATAGGACTGTTATAAGGCTTTACTTCACAATAAACATTGCATTCGCGGACCCTTCGGGCAATCAGCTGATTATACTGTCCGCCGTAGTCCAAAACGATGACCATTTCTTTTTCCATAATTATTCTCCATGGCTCTTAATAGTTACATAAAGTACTATTTTCATTATAATGACACACCTATGCCTTGTCAAAATAATTTTCCACTCAAAAATGACGACTCAAAAATGATCCACTGGATCATTTTTTCATATGCATGACAACAAAATAAAGAGTTCGCAAGCGAACTCTTCGCGCGCGAGCGGTGTTGCAAAGCAACTAATTTCTTCTCCGCGAGTTGCGCATCCCTGCGGAGCTTTTTGCTTTATAGGAATTTCCTATAAAGTAAAAAATACGGCACAAACTGTACCGTATCTTGATCTTACTTATTCATTTCTTCATGCTGATGCGCATATTTTTCTTTAGTAGCCAAACCTCCCCGCAGATGACGCTCCGCTTTATTCACATCAAGCACCTTACGCGCCTCTTTCGCAAGTGCCAGATTGATGTGCTGCAATCGCTCCGCTACATCCTTATGTACTGTACTTTTCGAAATGCCAAATGCTTTGGCGGTCTGTCTTACGGTTGCATTGTTTTCGATGATATAATTCGCTATATGAACTGCCCGTTCCTCAATATAATCTTTCAAAGGAAATCCCTCAGAACGCTTTTTTACATTCTATGAGATGCTCCGAGAGGTTATGACCATTTCCAGTTCCATATTATCTGATTATTCTCCTACAACTTTGGATGATTCTACGAAATATGATTCTCCTGATAACAAATTGCACTCCCATCTGGAGCATATACATGAATTTTGGCGATGCCGCCAAACCAATGATATGCATCATCACACTTCGTCACCTCCTGATCCGTCTGATTCAGGAGTTCTCCAATCCCCTGTTCGACCATATCAAACAGGATAATATTTTCAAGTTCTCTGGTGTGCCCGTGCAAAATATATTTTGCTTTCTTTTTCAGGAAATCCAGTCGTTCCAGACTTTTCGCATATTCTTCAAGTGAACTGCACCCTTCCAACTGCATCCAAAGATGATGGTTGATTCCATCTCCCGGGAATAAAATCTGCTCTTCTACAAGTAAAAGACATAGTTCTCCCGGTGTATGCCCCGGAAGTTCATAAACCTCTACATGTAATCCTCCAAGATCAATTACATTGCCTTCCCTGACCGGATGGACTACCGGTCTCTTATCAAGGTTCTCCGGTGCCGTGAACATCTCCACATAAGGCATGTCATACGGACTCATATATACTTCATCAAAAAAATGATTTCCACCGATATGGTCCGGATGCACATGCGTATTGATCACCATAACCGGCAGGCCAGTGATGGTCCGCACAATTTCTTTCACATTTTCGCTTCCATTCATGGTATCTACTACCAGTGCCTTCTTTTCTCCCAGTACCACATAACCGGAAGAGCCCTGGTCATCCATCAGCCATACATGTTCTGTTAATTTTTTTGTCTGTATCATATCTGTAATTCCCTGCCTTCCATTTTATCATTTAAGATAATTCATACTTATCTACCCGACATATTATACATAAGTATATCATAGCAAATAAATGAATTAAATAAAAAATTTAGGCCAAACTGCATTCTTACATGAATCTCTAGCATGTTACCCCCGATTTATGTTATACTATGGTGAGTGTTTTACACTACTATATTAAATTAATTTTCTGAAGGCAAAGCCATGATTAAACGAAAATTTATCAGTGTCAGGCTGTTAACTCCCGGCATGGTCATTGACCAGTCCATCATCGATGGAACCGGACGTGTCCTGATTCACAGGAAGACAGCTCTTGACGATTACATGATTTATTCCCTTCGCAAGATGAGCATTGGTGGTGTTTATATCCGCGAAGGCGAAGAAAGCGATGAGGAAATCACCTATAACATTTCTCCGGAAGTTATGGAGAAGATCGAGAAGGTGAAGGTTCCTGACCGTGCGAAGATTGAACTACATGAAAGTGTGAAGAAAAGAGTTGCGGAAGGAATCCAGTTCCTTTACAGTAATCCGGACTCTCCAAGCTTCATGGATGCAACCAACAATGTTTCCAGTGAGCTTATGAAAGCATTGGAAGAGAATGATGCCCTGGCAGTCGATGTCGGTGCTTTGAAAGTCAGCGATGAATACACCTTCAAGCACAGTGTGGATGTTGCTTCCATGGGAATGATTATTGCGAAAAACCGTGGACTTTCCCCGAAGGAAGTGCAGCAGATTGGTGTTTCAGGACTTCTGCACGACCTTGGTAAATCCAGAATCCCGAATGAAATTTTAAATAAGCCGGGACGGCTGACGGAGGAGGAATTTGAAGTAATGAAGACTCATCCCGTTCTTGGCTATAACATGATTAAGGATAAGCCGGAGCTTTCTACAGCCACAAAGCTTGGTGTACTGCAGCATCATGAAAAGATGAACGGCAATGGCTATCCGTTGAAATTACAGGGTGACCAGATTACTCCCTTTGCAAGGATTCTTTCGGTTGCCGATATTTATGATGCCCTTGTCACAGAGCGTCCCTATAAAGATGCATTTTCTCCTCGTGATGCCGTGGAAATGATTATGGCAATGACCGGAGATCTTGACATTCACATGATCCAGAGTTTCTTAAACAGTGTGATTCTCTATCCCGTTGATTCCATAATAAAATTAAGCACCGGAGAGTTTGCCAAAATTGTGCAAAACATCCCCGGTTATCCTACACGCCCAACTGTGATCACTTTGAACCATGGTCAGATCTATGCTCTTGCCTCTGATATCAAGTGCGCAAGCATTATTATCATATAACTATTACAGCTTAAACAACGTACTCATGATTCCTCTTCCGAGGGATGCACCTACGTTTCCGCCCAGCCGCTTTCCAAAGGAACCACCTATCGACTTGCCAAGGGAATTCCCTAGTTCACGTCCTACGGTTCCTGCAGCGGAGCGCGCTACACTTCCGGCAACTCTGTTTGCCTTCTTCTTCTTTGCTTCCTCTTCCTTTTCTTTCGCCTTCTGAATCCGAAGTGCCTCTTTTTCCTGCTCCTTCTGCAATCTTAGCTGTTCCTTTTCCTGCGCCTTTAACTGTGCTGCTTCCAGCTTTTCCTGTTCCTTCTGGCGGACAGCTTCCTCCTTCTGCGCTGCGGCCTGTGCTGCCGCCTCCTCCGCCTCCTTCTGTGCCTGAAGGTTCATTCTCTGCAAAAATTCATACGCCGAGTCACGATCAAAATATTCATTATATTTACTGTAAAGCATGCTTCCCCTGATCTGTTCCTCTCTGGTCCGGTCATCAAGCGTTCCTAAGTTACTCTGTGGCGGCAGCATCGTGCATCTCTTCACCACAGTCGGAATTCCCTCTTCATCGAGCACTGAAACCAGTGCCTCTCCAATGGCAAGCTCCTGTAAAACCTCATAAGTATTAAATTCCGGATTCTCACGGAACGCCTGTGCTGCTGCCTTTGCCCCTTTTTGTTCACCCGGTGTGTAGGCATGCAATGCGTGCTGGATCTTATTTCCCAGCTGGGAAAGAACTCCGTCCGGAATATCCTTCGGATTCTGTGTAACAAAATAAATACCTACCCCTTTTGAACGGATCAGCTTTACCACCTGCTCAATCTTTTCAAGCAGGGCACGGTTTGCAGTATCAAACAGCATATGAGCCTCATCGAAGAAAAAGACCATCTTCGGCTTTGGGAGATCTCCTGCTTCCGGTAAGGTTTCATATAATTCGGACATCAGCCACAAAAGGAAGGTAGAATACATCTTCGGACTCTGCATCAGCTTCTGGCAGTCCAGGATCTGGATCCTGCCCTTGCCGTCGCAGTCCGTTCCAATCCAGTCACTGATGCTGAGAGCCGGTTCTCCAAAGAACTGTTCTCCACCTGCCTCCTCCAGTGTAATCACGGCACGGATAATGGCAGTCAGACTCTGCTTTGCTATATTTCCATAGGTAAGGCTTAATTCCTTTGCATTTTCGGATACATACTGCAGCATGGCCCGCAGATCTTTGGTATCAATCAGAAGAAGACCTTCATCATCTGCAATTTTAAAGATAATCGTCAGAATATCGCTCTGCGTATCATTGAGATTCAGAATCCTGCTAAGCAACAGTGGACCCATCTCGGTGATGGTCGTGCGAAGCGGCAGACCCTTTTCTCCAAATACATCCCAGAAGGTTACCGGATAAGCATGATAGGCAAATCCTTCCTTAGCAAGTCCCAGCTTTTCCACACGTCCGCCAACACTTCCTTCGCCGGTTCCCATAAGGCTCATGGATGCCAGATCTCCTTTTGCATCCGCAAGAAATACGGAAACGCCGCAATCACTGAAGGACTCTGCCAGTACACGCAGGCTCACGGTTTTACCGGTACCGGTTGCACCTGCAATCAGTCCGTGGCGGTTTGCCATCTTCGGATAGATACAGACCTTTTCCTCTCCTGATTTTCCAATATAAAGCTTTTGTTCCTGATACATCTGCAATCCCCTTCCTGTTAATTCTCGTTTCGTATATACGTGATGAACCGGTTTCCATTTTCCTTAAACCAGGTCTTTGAGTCGTTCATTCCCATCTTATAAATCGTCCCGGTCTGTGGATTCATAATCACTGTATTCATTTCATTAAATCCAATGAGCAGCACGGCATTTCCATCCTGCAGCATCACAAGCACCGGAATGTCACGATCCACATAATAAAGAACTGCATCCAGGGAGCATCCGGACAGATCCAGCACCTGGCATTCGCTTAAGGCACCCTCCAGAATGGAGCGAATAGTCTCTCCACTTTGCAGCATATATGCAGAATTACGCATGATTCCTTCATAGGACAGCATGGTGTCTAATGCAACTGCAAGCGAATCTCTCTCCTCCGTAACCATATCCGGCTGGATTGCCATAATCTGATTTCTGGTACTGCGTATGGTCTTTTTCCATACATAGTTTCCGGCACTGTTAAGCACCACTCCGGCCTCGCTTTCAGCTGCATCAACTGCCTGATCCTCATTACCATAGATGCCGCGGATACCATATTTGCCATACACATAAAACTGCTCCTGCTCTTCATCGCTGCTTCGCAGATAAACACTTCTTTCCCCTTCAAAAAGCACTTCCTTCGGTGTAAGCTGCTTCATGGAATTCACGTCAATCTCTTTACGAAGTACAATCTGCCTGATTTTCTCATAGTTCTGCGTAACTACGACTTCTATGGTATTTCTTCCCAGACTTACACTTTCTGCGTCCACAATCTGATCTTCAGCGATTTCGACATAAGTGCCGTCTTCTGATTTTGACACACGCTGCAACGTGATCTGGTTCTGATTCACACTGCCTGACAAAACATACACATTCTCCTGCTCATAGGTCATCAGGACTCCTTCATTTTCATTCTCAATCTTCACACAATACATCGGCAGAACCGTTTCTCTTGCATAGTCTGTCACAATGTCATTTTTATTCACAATGCCATAGATCAGATCCTCTTCAATAAAACCGATCGGAACAATCGTTTCTGAAGCCTTCGCTTCGATCCTCTTCTGTACGCCCGTATTCAGGTTCATCAATACCACTGTCTGGCTGTTTTCCAGGCTGTCGCCCTCCTGCCATGCGATCATACGGTTGCTGTCCGAAATCACATATCCGTTATAATGCAGATGATCTGCCACCATCTCATAGGTTCTCTCCGTGAAGTTAATACCATAAATGTGTTGGTTATCCATCAGATACAAAATTCCATCACGATTAATATAGGAAAGCCGGTTCACCTTTTCTATAATCACATCCTGTGGTTCCTCGCTCGGGATATAAACCAGTTCCTCAATCGTATTAACCGTACTGTCATAATAAAAGGCAGAAATTCCGACTTCACCCTCGTGCCTGCCACGATTCATGTAGCCATACACCAGAAAAGTAATATTCCCTCCCTCACTCACATCCAGAATTTTTATCCGGTGCATATTGTAAAAGGTACGTGTGTCCTTATTGTCTTTATCATAAAAGCCAAACAGATAGGCCATTTTGTTATCTACCGTATTATAACTGAAGAGCCGGTTACCGGATACAAACGCCAGAATGTTTCCGTCATCGCTTTCTTCCATCTGAATCTCATCAGCCGTAATACCAAGCATGATCTTATTGTTGGCATATACGTTTCCATTCTCCCGGAAAACCTGATCCATGGTACGTTCATAATTCAGCAGATAGATTCGGTCCGAGGTATAACGCAGCCGGTAATATTCCTGCACGTGATACAGATTTTCTGTTTCCGCATCTGAGGTTGTCACATAAAAGTCTGTTACAAAGCTGCCTGTCTGTTCATCAATTTCCCTGATCGTGATCTGGGGATCCGTTTTCGCGGTAATTGGCAGACCTGCATAGGTGATCTGATCAAAGCTGCTGTGAATCGTCACTTTTCCCAGATTTGTATTATCTCCGGAGGAATTGGATTCCAGATACTTGGTAAGGCTCCTGGCCGCTTCCTTATCAAAGGTTTTGATCGTGAAATCCTTCACAAATTCCAGCTTATCCGTTACATGATAATCCTCCTGGCTGATGATCCTCGTATAATACCGGATGGTCTCACCGGAGGCAGGAGTGATCAGCAGAATCAGCTCATATTCCTGATTCATGTCAATAAGGTCTTTGAGCTCCAATGTTACAAAAAGCGTTCCATCATCCTGCTCTTTCCACTCCGGGATCTGCGTATTCTCAATCAGACGCTCTCCATCGACACTCCGGACCTCGAATGCCATACTGCTGATTTCCGCCCCGAACCGGTCAATCTGAAGTGATATCTTTCGTCCGTTCATCAACGGTGTAATGGATTCCCTCATCAGATTCGTTTTCATTTCCTTGCGGTATCCATGCATAGGATTCATTTCAATCCCATTAAACCGCACCGTCACAACCGGAAATGTCGCCTTGCCCATCTCCATTGTCATATCGGTCGTTCCCTGATTAATGATGCTGCCTGCAACAAACAGTGATATAAAGAATACCACAATTATAATTGCAATATTAATGATCAGTTTCTTCATTTCTTATACCTATATTACAAACTACGATTCTTCCTGTTCCATGAGCTTGTGCAGCGTGGTATGAATGTGAAGCTCCTGCGTCATCCGGGATAGTCCGGTCTCAATCTGTGATCTTCTCTCTGCTGCTTTACTCTGCTGTATATTAAGTGTCTGTTCAGAAGGATTTCTCTTCACCGCACGGATCAGCAGATTCTTCGGTGTGTGCTCCATATCGATAAATTCCAGAATCTGTGTATCATATCCTGCCATCTCGAGCGTCTCTGCCCGGACCGCATCTGTAATGATCGCTGCCATACGCTCTTTTAATATACCATATTTCAATACCGGCTCCAATATGTCATTCTGAATCTGCCGGTTCACCTCATGCTGACAGCACGGCACGGAAAAGATGACCTTTGCATTCCATTTCATTGCCTTTTGCAGTGCATAATCCGTTGCCGTATCACAGGCATGCAGCGTCACCACCATATCCACTTCATCACATCCCTCATACTTTGCAATATCCCCATGAAGAAACTGCAGCTTCTCATAGCCATAGCTCCGGGCAAGATCATTACAATGCCGGATCACATCCTGTTTGAGGTCAAGTCCGGTAATCGCTACATCCTGTCCCTTAAGCTCATGCAGATAATAATACAGGGCAAAGGTAAGATAAGACTTGCCACAGCCAAAATCGATGATATGCACAGTACCCTTCTTTTGAAGGGTCGGCAGAATATCCTCTACAAATTCAAGATAGCGGTTAATCTGTTTAAATTTATCATACCGGGCATGTACAATTTTCCCCTCAGGGGTCTGCACTCCTAAATCAATCAGAAACGGAACCGGAATTCCTTCCTTCAGAATATAGTGCTTCTCACGGTTGTGCTCCATAACCGGTTTCAGGGTTTTCTCTTCGGATTCCGTGGCCTTAAACTTAATGGTTGTCCTTCCCTTTTTACTTACAAGCACATGGAGTCTGCCCTCCATGTGCCAGGCCTCCAGCTGTCGGAATTTGTCTTCCATGTAACGTTCCACAAGGGATACCATATCCCCTGCCTGATAATTCTTATGAAAAACCTGTGTCCCCTGAAAACAGGTCTCCTGAAACATCAGCTCCTGCTTTACCATCACCGGACGGATCTTAATCCTTGAAATTCCATCCTTTTCCCGTGGGTTGCTCAGGATCATCTGATAGAGTCTTTCATTGCATAATTCAGATAAATAAGTGTGTAAATCGTTCATCCCTGTGTCTTCTCTTATAAATTTCATAAAACAGAAGAATCTGTATGAGATCCCCGATTCTCTGCCACTTTTCCGGGGAATCCGCATCCGGTGCAGACTCTTCGTTACTGTTTTCTTCTCTTTTTACCCGATCCAGAATATCCATGGCAAGCCGGTATAACCGGAGCCGGTCCGGATATTCATCATAGATCATGCTTCCTTCATAGTCCATTTTGTCTAAAATCCCGGCAATCAGCTTCTGATAGCGCTTTGCCTCCTTCGGGTACATCTGCTGCATATATTCCAGATCACGCATCACAGTGTTTTCCTGCTGCCCGAACATCGGCATGGGATACGCCATATAAAACGGCATAATTCTGCGTTCATACATAACCATAACATCCTTGTTTCTTTACTGTTATGATATGCATTTCCTCTGTAGTCGTGAGAATAGAGTCAAAAGTCCATCCCTGTCAAAGGAATGGACTTTTCAACTATCTGATGTATCAATACTTATGATTTTAATACATGAATACGTGCGAGAGATCTCTGTAAAGCAGTTTCTGCACGAAGAACATCTGTCTCGGGAGTCTTGCTGCGAAGTCTTTCTTCGGCACGCTCTCTTGCATGCTCTGCACGATCCAGATCGATTTCTTCCGGCCACTCAATGATCTCTGCCATAATTACAAGCTGATCCTGCAGAATCTCTGCAAAACCTGCATGTAATGCAGCTTCCTTCGTTCCTTCTGCCTCTGTGATTGTAAGTATTCCGGGGCTTACAATAACCGTTAACGGGATATGTCCCTTTAACACACCGATTTCGCCCTCGGTGGTATTGAATTCCACCATGGAAACCTCACCTTCATAGAAAACACGGTCCGGAGTAATAATTTTTAAGGTAAATAAATTACTGTCTGCCATCTGACCACCTCCCGTTATTTCACGCGGGCAAGTACGTCATCAATGCTTCCGGCATTCAGGAAGTAGCTTTCCGGGATATCATCATGTTTACCTTCCAGAATTTCCTTAAAGCCACGGATTGTCTCGTTAATCGGTACATACTTTCCATCAATTCCCAGGAACTTGCTGGCTACGAAGAACGGCTGGGATAAGAATCTCTGTACCTTTCTTGCACGGTTTACAACGAGCTTATCGCTTTCTGATAATTCGTCCATACCAAGAATTGCAATGATATCCTGTAATTCCTTATACTTCTGGAGAATCTCCTGTACACCACGGGCAACAGCATAATGCTCTTCACCAACAATTCTGGGATCCAGAATTCTGGATGTGGACTCGAGCGGATCTACCGCAGGGTAAATACCTAATTCTACGATAGAACGGCTAAGTACGGTTGTTGCATCCAAATGTGCAAAGGTAGTTGCCGGAGCAGGGTCGGTTAAGTCATCGGCCGGCACATATACTGCCTGAACGGAAGTAATAGATCCGTTCTTCGTTGATGTAATACGCTCCTGAAGTGCACCCATTTCTGTCTGCAGGGTAGGCTGATAACCTACTGCGGAAGGCATACGTCCAAGAAGTGCGGACACCTCGGAACCAGCCTGTGTAAAACGGAAAATATTGTCAATGAAAAGAAGCACGTCCTTTCCACCTTTGTCACGGAAATACTCTGCCATCGTAAGACCGGTAAGACCAACTCTCATTCTGGCTCCGGGGGGCTCATTCATCTGACCAAACACCATGGTGGTCTTATCAATAACGCCGGACTCGGTCATTTCATGATATAAGTCATTTCCCTCTCTTGTTCTTTCACCAACACCGGTAAATACGGAATATCCACCGTGTTCGGTTGCGATGTTACGGATCAGCTCCTGGATCAGTACGGTCTTACCTACACCGGCACCACCGAACAGACCGATCTTACCACCCTTCTGATAAGGGCAAAGCAGGTCAACGACCTTGATACCTGTTTCCAGAAGTTCCTGCTGGGTAGACTGCTCTACGAATTCGGGTGCAGCTCTGTGGATCGGTTCATAGGAAACTCCTTCCGGAGCTGGTTTATTATCAATGGGAGCACCCAGTACGTTAAAGATACGTCCTAAGGTATTTTCACCAACAGGTACGGAAATCGGTTTTCCGGTAGCAATTGCTTCCATTCCACGGACAAGTCCGTCTGTGGTTCCCATGGCAATACATCTGACAGTATCGTCACCAAGATGCTGGGCAACTTCCACAACAAGCTCTCCGCCATCCTGCAGAGGAACCTTGATTGCTTCGTTGATTTCCGGCAGTCTGTTACCGGTAAACTTCACATCCAGAACGGCACCGATAACCTGAGTGATTTTTCCTGAATCTGCCATTTCTTTCATCCTTTCTCGATTTTATTTGTTTATGAGATCGCGTTTGCGCCTGCGATAATTTCGGTCAGTTCCTGCGTAATGGAGCCCTGACGGGCACGATTGTAAAGAAGCGTCAGATCCTCGATCATTTCTTCTGCATTGCTTGTTGCAGCGTCCATAGCCTGCATTCTGGCTCCGTTCTCACTGGCAATCGCTTCAATCATACCGCCGTAAATCAGGCTGGTAATATATTTGGGAATCAGTAAATTCAAAGCCTCTTCATCCTCCGGCTCAAAGTTCATCATAACATGATCGTCCTCCTGCGCAGCTTCTTCCTCCTCGGAAACCTCCACCGGAAGAAGCTTTAACAGGGTCGGAATATGAACAACGGTGTTCTTAAATCCGGTATAGGCCAGATAAATCTCACTGATTTCACCATTTTCAAAGGCGCTGAGAACTTCCTTACTGATCTTCATGGCTTCTGCATAAACAGGATCTTCAATTACATCTGAATAATCAGCTCTAATCTCATAGTTCTTTGCAAGGGCATCTTTTCCCTTCTTACCAATTGCATAAATTGCCAGATCTTCGTTTGCAAGCTCTCCCTGGGTAATCAGCTTGATCACATTGGAGTTGTAGCCGCCTGCAAGTCCACGGTTTGAAGTAATCACAATGACTGCCTTCTTTCCGCTTTCACCGGACTTTAAATATTTATGCTCCAGATTCTGCGTTCTTCGAAGAATCGAATGTACGGTATTGTACATGCAGTGGAAATAGGTCTGGGATTTCTCGGCATTCTGCTTGGCTCTCTGCAGCTTTACAGTAGAAACAATCTTCATGGCCTTGGTAATCTGCTGGGTACTCTGGATACTGCCCTTACGCCGCTTTATGTCTCTCATTGAGGCCATAATATCACCTGTTCCCTTCCGAATTATTTAAGAAATTCTGCTTTGAATTCTTCAATTGCCTTCTTTAACTTCTCCTCGGTTGTATCAGAAATTACCTTCTCCTGTGCAATGCCTGACGGAATTTCCGGATACTTTGTCTTAATAAAGTCAAAGAATTCTGACTCAAAACGGGTAATCTCCTCGGTAGGAACATCTAGCAGATACTTATTGGTAACTGCGTAAATGATGATAATCTGGTATTCAACCGGCATCGGATTGTACTGAGGCTGCTTTAATACCTCTTTAATTCTTTCACCCTGTGCCAGCTTTTCCTTGGTATCGGCATCAAGCTCGGAACCAAACTGTGCAAAGGAAGCAAGTTCTCTGTACTGTGCCAGCTCCACACGAATTGGGGAAGCAATCTTCTTCATTGCCTTGATCTGTGCATCACCACCAACACGGGATACAGAAAGTCCTGCGTTAACAGCCGGACGGAATCCGGAATTGAACATTTCGGTTTCCAGATAAATCTGTCCATCGGTAATGGAAATAACATTGGTCGGAATGTAAGCAGATACGTCACCTGCCTGCGTTTCGATAATCGGTAATGCCGTTAAGGATCCTCCGCCGTACTCATCACTCATTCTCGCTGCACGCTCTAACAGTCTGGAATGCAGATAGAATACGTCACCGGGATATGCCTCACGTCCGGGTGGACGCTTAAGAAGCAAAGAGAGTGTACGGTATGCAGCCGCATGCTTGGTTAAGTCATCGTATACTACCAGCACGTCCTCTCCATTCTCCATCCATTCCTCTCCGATAGCACATCCGGAATACGGAGCAATATACTGTAACGGAGCAAGCTCACTGGCGGTTGCTGCAACGATCGTTGTATACGCCATAGCGCCTGCTTCTTCCAGGGTCTTAACAAGGGATGCAACGGTAGAAGCCTTCTGTCCGATTGCGACATAAATACACTTCACACCCTGTCCCTTCTGATTAATAATGGTATCAATGGCAATTGCCGTCTTACCGGTCTGTCTGTCACCGATGATCAACTCACGCTGTCCTCTTCCGATGGGCACCATGGAGTCAATTGCCTTAATACCTGTCTGTAACGGTGTATCTACGGATTTACGTGTGATAACACCGGATGCTACTCTTTCAATCTTACGATATTTATCTGTCTGAATCGGGCCCTTGCCATCAATCGGCTGTCCCAACGCATTCACAACACGTCCTAACATGTTGTCACCTACAGGAACCTCAACTACACGGCCGGTTGTCTTAACCTGATCGCCTTCGCTGATGTTTCTGTGGCTTCCGAGAAGTACTGCACCTACATTATCCTCTTCCAGGTTTAAGACCATGCCGTAAACCTCTCCGGGGAATTCCAGAAGCTCACCCTGCATTGCGTTATTCAGACCATGCACACGGGCAATACCGTCGGCTACCTGAATAACGGTACCAACGTCTGACACTTCAAGATCTGAAGCGTATCGTTTAATCTGCTCTTTGATTACGGAGCTGATTTCTTCCGGTTTCAAATTCATTGGTCATACGCACCTTTCTTTATTATTCGCAGCCATTTCATGCCTTCACAGCTGCGATGATTCAAGTCACTTAACAGAAACTGTATCCTCACAGTTCCTACAGCTGTACCCTGAGTAACTGACGCTGCAGCTCGTACAGCTTTGCTTTTACACTGCTGTCCACAACACGGTCTCCGATGCGGATCACCATGCCACCGATCAGGTCATCTTCCACCTGATAATGCATCTCCATCTTCTTAAAATGAGTGGTTGCAAGCAGTCGTTCTTCTATTTCCTTCTTCTGGGCCTCGTCAATACCACATGCTGTGGATACATACGCAACTCCGATGCCTCTTTCCTTCTTCACTTCATCAATGAAATAATCGAGAATGGCATCGATTTCCGGATATCGGTCCTTCGCCACAACAATGTGCAGGAATCCGAGTAATTCCTTGGAAATATGTCCCTTGAATACCTCTTCTACGACCTTAAGCTTTTCTTCCTTAAGGATCTTGGGATGGTTCATGAGTTTTCCGAAATCCGGATTGGCATCAAGAATTTCTTTTAAGGATTCAATCTCCTGTAAGAATTCCTCTTCCTTTCCTTCTTCCACAGCCAGTTCGAACAAAGCCTCTCCATATGTTTTCGAAACTAGCTTTGCCATGTACTCTCACCTATTTCCTTCAAAGTATCATTAATCAGGCTCTCCTGTACCGTTGTATCAATAGATGCCTTCACTACCTTACCTGCCATCATGGATGCAAGTACTACCATTTCGCGCTTCATGTCATCAGCTGCCTTCTGTTTCTCCAGTTCAGCTTCTGTTCTGGCTCTCTCGATAATGGCTGCCGCTTCTTCTTTTGCATTCGCCACGATCTTATTCTCATTCTCAAGAGCACGCCTTCTGGCATCGCTTAAAATCTTTTCTGCTTCTTTGTCGATATCTTTCAGCTTATTTTCATACTCTTCCTTGAGAGCCGCTGCATCTTCCTGGCTCTTTGCTGCATCATCGAGTTCACCCTTAATCTTGTCGGATCGCTTCTTCATCATTTCACGAACCGGATTAAACAGAAAATAAGATGCGACAAGGAACAATGCAAATACTGCAAGGATCATCAGTGCGGAATCTGCGAGGAGCTGAAAGTCAAGGTCGAACAATCTTGGTTCCATATTGAGCCTCCTTTCTTAAATTTATTAATGTAAGACTCTTATTTTGCCAAGGGCTTAACGAACAGCAGAATGATTGCAATTAACAGACCATAAAGACCGGTAGTTTCGGCAACGGCCTGTCCTAAAAGCATGGTAGAAGTAACGTCAGACTTAGCTCCCGGGTTTCTTCCAACAGCTGCTGCTGCATGTCCTGCTGCAATACCCTGTCCGACACCGGGTCCGATACCAGCGATAACTGCAAGACCTGCACCAATTGCTGAGCATCCTAAGATAAAGTTCGTGTTAAATTCCATTGTTGTTTCCTCCTTAATATAAGCATTTAATTTTGGTTATTTCTGTTATGGTTCTGATGAGCCACATGCATCTGAAATGTATGTCATAGTCAACATACAGAATACATACGTCTGAATTGCTCCGGAGAACAGATCAAAGTACACATGAAGCGCTGCCGGCCATACATAGGCGATCTTGCTGAGCAGTGCATAAATCAGCGCCATAATTGCTGTTCCCGAAAGAATATTGGCAAACAGACGCAATGACAGTGAAACCGGCACTGCCAGGTTACCGATAATGTTAATCGGTGCCCAGATCGGCCACGGGTCACACAGATTCTTAAGTACGCCGGAAAGCTTCTGGTATTTCAATTCATTGTACCGGATCAACGTAAATGAAATAATCGCCAGTCCAAAGGTTACTCCATAGTCCGCTGTCGGCGGTCTTAAACCGAACAATCCGGAAATATTACTGAACAGAATAAAAATAAAAATTGTTCCGATATAGTTCCGGTATCTCACTGCATGCCTGCCCATAACACCGGCTGTCATCTTATCGAGCATTTCCACGATCAGCTCCACCACATTCTGAAAGCCTGTAGGAACCTCCTTTGCACGCTTTACCATATGACCTGCAGCAATGCAGAACGCTGAAATGATTAAAAATACGATCAGCACACACACATGGGTTGTCGTAATCCAGAGCGTCTGTCCAAACAATTCATAAGAGAATACTCCATGAACCATGAAATCGACGTCAGCTCCTCCTGACAACAAAATTCCTTGTCCCATCCTATATCACCTCCTTACATCTCTTCTTCCGGTATTTCTACCAAATCAGGTAAAATTTCTTCACCGTAAATCCATGTACTTACTTTCTTAGCAAAGAAATTGAGATAAGCTCCAATCTTAAGTCCCATGACTCCCGCAAAGGTCATCAGGGGATTCAATGTATCCGTCAGTGCCACAATTACGAGCACAATTGCAATCATCACATAACGGATCATGTAATGAACCATGATTTTCTTCGTTGCACCCTGCCGCCCGAGGTCAAGCCCTCGGTCAAGTGCCCACCACATATCAACGGCACACACCGCCGCCGTGGCAATTCCGATCCACCAGGCTGCGGAATAAAGACCTCTTCCCGCAAAGAAGAAAAGTATAAGCTGTCCGGCTATTCCAAAGATCAGGATTCCTGTCTCGAGTTCAAACAGACTACGGTTCATTCTTGTGATTCTTTCTTTCATCCGGCTTCTTCTTACGCTTCCTTCCACCATGCAGATAGGCAGACTCTTCGCTTCCTCTCTGGTAAACCTGCCGTGCAAACCGGTACACGTTGTAACCGCCCGCAACAGCTCCTATGAAAAATAAAAGAATCATAAAGAAGTCTGTTCCAAGCTTCCGGTCCAGCAGATTGCCTAAAAAGGCACAAATAAAAATAGGGACGATCATGTTAATTCCAAACTGTCCTATCATAGTCAATGCCTGAAATACACTACGATTGAACTTCACATTCTGCCCCTTTCTACCTGTCGTTTATAATATGTTACTTCAGAATCCGCATATTCAAACTGTAATTATGCAGTTCTCACATCACTTTTCTGAACAGATACAATTATACCCATTTTTCCCTTTTCTGTCTAGGAAAATTCATTGACTTTACATAGATTTAATAGTATTTTTAGATTATCAATTTTTCTTACCAAAGAAATCGAGGTGTTGTATGAAAAATCCCATCCTGTACCGTCGAAGAATTATCCCCGAAGAATGTATTCTATTAAAGGACGACCGTATTTTATCCTGTGATGAAGATCATATTGTGACAGCATGGAACACCCTCCATCCCAAGAAAGACCTGCATCACGGCTGGTCCTGTTACTTTCTGAAGGAGGGCTTTAAGGTCAGCCGGTTCTGCCGCGAGGACGGCTCTCTTCTTTACTGGTATTGTGACATTGTGGATTTTGATTACAAAGAAGACAAAAACGAACTGACCGTGATTGATCTGCTCGCTGATGTCCTTATTTATCCCGATGGATTTGTGAAGGTTGTGGATCTTGACGAACTGGTACAGGCCTCCGATGAGGGACGCCTGTCTACCGAAAACTTGAAATCCAGCCTTCTGAAGCTGAACAGACTCCTTACGATCATTTATGCAGGTGAGTTTCCGAAGCTGCGGCGTTATGTTGAAGAATTACGATAAACGTTCAGCTTAGAGGATTACTTTATTTACTGCCAAGACCGTAAGAAAATGATTTTGCATCGTAACTGTGAAGGTACTGAACAGTTACGACTTGTCTTAATGTCACGTCTTAGTAATGATGTTTCAGTAAAAAATATGTCCTCCGATCTGCTGTCCGGTCAGACCCTCAATCGGGGTTCGGAAGAACAGACAGTTTCCGACCGTAGTCTGTCCACCCATTGCAGCATCTGCCGCCTGATAACAGGCACTCGTTGCATCATCCCGTGCAAGGGCAAGAGCCAGCCGTCCGGTGCTTACCGGTTCAAACTGCCTGTTCTGGTAAATCACCCCTACAATCGTATCCGGAAATACCGAACTCATGACACGATTCATAACAACTGCGCCTACCGCAACCTGCCCTTCATACGGCTGGTTTCCGGCTTCACAATAGATCAGGTTGGCCAGCAGATACCGGTCACCCTCTGCAAAGGTTACTTCCGAAATATCTCTCCATGCCGATCTTGCTGCCAGTGCGGACAAACGCCGCTCCTCTTCCAGCTGCTTCTGAATCTCCTGAATATTCGCATTCTGGTCGGCAAGCTGCTGTTCATATGCCTTGATTTCGTCTTCGGTCTGCGCCATATCACTCTGATATCCGGAAATCTTGCCACGTACACTGCTGACAAGACCGGATACCCGGCTCTGCTCCGCTTCTACCTCTGCTTTCAGGGCCTCCAGATCCTTCATTTCTTTCTGAAGTCTTGCTTCTGTTTCTTCTACTTCGATTCTGGTCTGCTTAAATGCCTCAAGCTGCTGCCGGTCATAGGCTGCAAGGCTTTCAATATATGCACTCCGGTTTAATAATTCTGCGTAATTTGCCGAACTGAATAATGTCTCCATCAGCACATAATCCTGACGCTCATACATGAACTGGATCCGCTTCTTCATCGCTGCATACTGATCGGCTTCAATCTGCTTCGCTTCTTCCAGCTCTGCCTGTGTTTTCTCGATTTCCTCATTCTTTGCAGCAATCTTTCCTTCGAGATCATCAAGATTCGCGCTCACTTCCTCCAGATTATCGTTGAGGTCACTGAGCTCTCCCTTAAGCCCATTCGTGGTATTCCGCAGACTGTCCAGTTCGTTCTGGCTTTCCCCGATCCGGTTTTCCGTATCCTTCTTTTTTTCCTTTTCTTCCTTAAGCTTCTGCTCCAGTTCTGATACCTTGTCCGCATATACCGGAAAAGAAGGATAAACGCACGCCAAAAGGACAATTGCCATAATTCCGGCAATTGTCTTCCGTCTCCGTTTATTCATTTTGGGAAAGCTTTTTCTCAAAGTAATAAAACCTCTTTCGTTAATTTTCCAGCTTTGCGATTCTGCGGACGTGGTTTTCGCCTTCGGAAAATTCGGTATTTAAAAAGGTCTCCACAATCTCAATGGCAAGATTCTTTCCGACAATTCCTCCTCCGAGAGCCAGCATGTTGGCATCATTATGGAGTCTCGTCATCTTTGCCATATAGGGATCGGTACAAAGTGCACAACGGATTCCAGGTACCTTATTGGCTGCAATGGAAATCCCGATTCCGCTTGTGCAGACTACAATACCACGATCACACTGTCCGTCTGCAACCGCTCTTGCGGCTGCCTTTCCAAAGTCCGGATAATCACAGGATTTCCTGTCAAAACATCCAAAATCCTGATATTCATATCCCTTCTCCTCCAGATACTCTTCAATCTGGCATTTCAGATCATAACCACCATGATCACTTCCTAATGCTATCATAGGCTCCTCCTTTGAATCTATATTCTCTTCACAGGCTGATCACCTGATGTCCTGCTGCCTTCAGCAGACGGTTCATCGTAGCCTGTCCCAATCCGGTTTCTGCAAAGGACTCTGTAAAAATAAGCTGTACCTCTTCATCATCCATCTGCCGTAACACTTCAAACAAATGATGTGCGATTGCCTCTTCATTCTTACGGCTTCCGAGACTTCTCTTCACATCAGCCTGATACTGCTCTATTGTTTCATCGGTCGCAATAACACCCGTTTTCAATCCCTGTTTATGTCCTTCTGACAGTTTTTCATTGATGCAGGCAGTGATCTTCTCCTGTGGACCTTCCACAATCGTAAGATTCCCCTTCGGTGCATAGTGGCGGTATTTCATGCCCGGTGCCTTCGGCGCCTCCTTAGAGGATGCATCCAGGATCGTCCGGTCTACATCGACATTTCCGATCACCTGCGTCATCTTTTCCTGTGTCACATATCCCGGGCGGAGAATCATCGGCTCTCCCCCGGACAGATCAATAATCGTTGATTCCAGTCCAATAGCAGAAAAACCGCCATCAATAATCATCTCTACCCTACCATCCAGATCTTCAATCACATATTTCGCTACCGTAGGACTCGGTCTTCCGGAACGGTTGGCACTGGGTGCGGCAATGTATCCCCCGGCTGCCCGGATGAGTGCTGCCGCAATTTTATTGGAAGGCATCCTCACTGCCACGGTAGGAAGTCCACCGGTGGTTGCCATCGGTACGCGGTCTGTCTTTTTGAAAATCATGGTTAACGGTCCCGGCCAGAAAGCATCCGCAAGAAGATAAGCGCTCTCAGGAATCTCTGCTGCAATCAGCGGCAGTGCATCCATATCCGCAATATGGACAATCAGCGGGTTGTCGGACGGTCTGCCCTTTGCCGCATAAATCTTTGCAGAAGATTCGGCATTCAATGCATCGCCACCAAGTCCGTAAACTGTCTCTGTCGGGAATGCAACCAGCCCGCCATTCTTCAAAATCTGTCCGGCTTCCTGTATCGCTTCTTCATCAATATGATCTTCCTTTATCGTTACTACTTTTGTATTCATGAAAACATGCCTCTCGCCTGACTGTAACTGTTACCACAGTAATTATTCAGGGCTCTATCTGAACAGTTACAATTTACCACATTTCTTCTATTTTGACTAGTACAGCGTTCAAAAATTAACCGGACCAATAATGCAGAACGGTGTATCAGATTGTATTTATGTAACAATACCGATTAACTTGCTATATTAACAAAAAAGACACCTACCTTAGTAAGTGTCTCTAATATGCTGCACAATCCCCATGAAAATCCGGAAGGCCAGCCGCTCTTCATAAAGCGGATCCGATAATTTATCAGCTTCTGCTGCATTGGAGAGGAAACCACATTCCACAATAACAATGGGTCTTGAAGTCTTCTTTAATAAGTAGTAACTGGTATTTGCCTTAGCCTCCCGCTTATTCTCCGGATCCAACTGCTTCAACTGTTTCTGTATCGTTTCTGCAAGATCTTTACTCACTTCACTTGTTCCATAATAAAAAACCTGACCACCCTTTACATATTCCTCAGAGTAACTGTTCTGGTGAATACTGACCACCAGAATAGGATCCGCTTCCTCAATGATTTCAATACGGCGTTTCATATCCTGTACCTTCTTATTTGAGGTATTCTCATCATACAGTCCCCCGTCTTCTGTTCGTGTCATCACGACTTCATACCCATCCAGTTCCAGAAACGTTTTTAAAAATTCTGCAATTTTCAGATTGATTTCCTTTTCCTGTTCTCCGTGGATTCCGATTTTCCCAGGATCAATTCCGCCGTGTCCGGCATCAATCACAATAACCTTTTTCTTTGCTGTGACTACCTGTGTTGATGAGGTATGGATAAATAACGCTCCTTCTTTTGATATGACAAACATGGATAACATGAGGATTCCCAACATAAGCAGCTGCAGAATCTTCTCACCGCGTTCTCCGATCTTTAACTCCATATAACTGTTCTTTCCGAAGGTATTTCTATATATTTATGCAGTTCTCATAAAAGAAAGTACCAGGCATAAGGAACAAAAAACCGAACTATTTATCCAGATACTCTTCAATCACATCCCAGATATCCGGAGTTTCATAGCCAAGTCTCCAGCATGCTACGCCTCCAATGTTGTAATTCTGCATAACATTAAGCTTCACACCAATGGATTGTGCATCTTCCAGCCATACCTGATTATAGGTATCTCCATCCATATATTCTCCGTAGTTCTGACAGGTTTCTTCATCCCATACGGTTTCAATATTATGAGCCTTGATATATTCCTGTGCCATCGTCATGCCTACTGCCTGGCTGCTTACGTCCGTCCCCGTCGTAGACCAGATTCTTGTATAGAACGGAACCGCATTGATAATCTTATTAGCGGGCACCTGTTCTACGGTCTGCTTAATACCTTCCTCCACAAAATTAATGGATGCAACGCTTCCTGCTTCCGCACTGCCGGCATAATGTTCATCATATCCCATGATGATCACATAATCTGCCACAATTCCCTGTTCCTTACGATTATAATGATTGGTATAACCCGTCGGAACATAATTATCAACGGACAGCACAATGCCATTTGCACGGCACGGTATGGACAGCTCTCGGATAAACTCAATATAATGCTCTCCACAGTCCAGGCTGATCTGCTCAAAGTCAACATTGATTCCATCGATTCCATACTGCATTGCCTCATTGACCAGATTGTCAATCAGGGTCTTCCGATGTGTTGTGGAAGACAGGATGCTGTACATATCAATGCTGTCCTTATATTCAATATTTTCAACCAGCGCCCACACTTCAAGGCCCATGTCATGTGCCTTGTCCACATACTGTTGTGTAGCAAAGCTGATAAAATTTCCTTCATTATCATTTAATTTAAACCAGGTCGGGGAAATTACATTCAATCCCCTGGTATTCGCCACATATTCCGACAGGGTATCATTTCCTGCCACTCCGGCAACTACATGCCATCCAAGATTAATTTTGTGGTCTCTCGTAACACTGGTGTATTCCGGCTCCTGATAATCATTGACCGGAATCGGAAGCTCCGGTGCAATATCACGCAGCCGCTTGTTCTCTACATAACCAATGACAGCATCTGCCGTCTTTACCTTGGTCCAGGTTTCCATCTGTTCCAAAACGATCACCTTATCATTTGCTTTCACGTCTTCTAAGATCTCGCTCTTCACACCGCCCAGACGACGCACTTTCGTATCCTTCTTAATATATCCAATCTGTCTCTGATCCCAGGAAGTGTATATCTGCAGACGATTCGGATCGGTGAATGCTTCATATGAAAAGTTGGAATACTGCTTCACATAGTCCAACGCCACATACAGAGTATCCCCTACATAGCGGGAAAGGATATAATCGAAGCTCCTGTTCTCCTCCCCGATACTGACTTCGCTTGTTCCGACAACCGTTCTAACAATGGCTTCGGGAAGTGTATAAAGCAGAAGTCCTTCTCCTGCGTCCTCATAAAACCGGTCATTAAAAAGCTCCTGGGCGGTACTTAAAGCCACATAATACGTACCGTCTAACAGCTTCGCTCTCTGTTCAATGATTTCATCCTGCAGAACGATTGCGGTATCCGTCTCGTCCTGTATTGCATAAATTTCATTCAAATCCGCACGTTCTTTTGAATAAGAATATCTATCAATAATCTTACCCCCAAATGCTATGCCAAACACCACTATAATAAGGACGATGGCAATTAACACCGGAATAATTTTTTTCTTCATGTATTTAACCTCCAATCGTCCTATATTATAGCAGACTATTCTTCTATCGTCATTAAAATTTTGCTTCAAATGTTTTGTTATAAGGGGGTTCCAAAATCATTTTTTACTATTTGGCATATTAATATTCTAAAGGGTCTAAAGGGATTGTGTCAGAAACCGGATCCATAACCGGTTCAGAAATCAGATCATATCGGATTTCCTTAACTTTTCCTGTTTCATCTGCAATATAGTCTGCCATATAAGCAGCATCCTCCTTAACACATTTCTTCATAATGTGATCCGTGTCTGACGGATTCCCATCGAGGTATAACTTCACTCCGGCTTTCTCATATTGCAGAAGACGTTTCTTTACAGATGATAAATAAGCTTCTTTTTCTGATAACATACCATTCTCCCATCTGTCCGGAATTTAATTAAAAGACCAAAAGCACCGTGATATGCATAAATAAATTCCAAACTGATTATACTTTTTAAATCTGACGATAACTGAGTAGGTAAGATGCACCGGATAAGTATCCTTTTTATTTATTACTTTCTTTGAATGCTTATACGAGTTTGAATTATAATTGGTGTATTTACTGTGACGAATATTCGCGACTAGGCACACAAGCCTAAGAGACCACCTGCATCTGCTTTTATACAGAATGTATTGTGCCAGATGCGGGGCATATGTTGCTAGATCATCATTTCAATATTAATTAGTTATGAATTTTGTCATGCCTCCTCCTGATACAGATTTATCCGGAAGCATCTTACGAGTTATATTATGGTTGTTTTTACCAAATTTGTCAATAGTTATTTTAAAATTTTTATTTATTTTTACTAAAATTGTTTTCTGAAGCGTGCATAATTATTAAATTTTTCATAAACCGTTTTTCAAAATATTGACTTAAATTTAGGTAGAGTATAAGATGTAACTATTCAGAGCCATGCAAATTTAAATAATGTACGTCGAATGCTTGCATTCGTAAGGACATTTTTAAATTTATATGGCGAAGTAACTACATGAGCAAAGGACACTGCACAGCAGTGGTCTTGCGAATGGAGTTCTGAATAGTTACATCGGGGCAACGGAGCAATTCGTATATCATTGATGTAATAAACCAAACAACAATTTTAACCGCAAGTCGTTAACTAAATATAAAATGGAGGCAACTCATGAAAATAGAAAAAGTAAATGATCACCAGATCCGTTGTACTCTTACCAAAGAGGATCTGGCAGACAGAGAAATTAAATTGAGTGAGCTTGCTTACGGTACGGATAAAGCCAAGGATTTATTCCGTGACATGATGCAGCAGGCTTCCTTTGAATTTGGATTTGAAGCAGAGGATATTCCCCTGATGATTGAAGCAATTCCTTTAAATGCGGATTGTATTGTACTAATTATTACCAAAGTAGAAGATCCCGACGAACTGGATACCCGTTTTTCCAAGTTTGCACCATCTGTCCATGAGGATGGAGGCGATCTGGATGAAATGATGGATTCTGTGGCAGGTGGCACCGGTGCCGATGACGTTCTTGATTTGTTCAAAAAAATCACAAGTGCACGGGAAGCAGCAGCCTCCGTTGCAGGCAATTCCGGTGAATCCAATACCGAGAGCTCTTCCCGGAAATCCGCTTTGAACAAGACCTTAAAGAAGAAACTGGCAGACATCAATCCTGCCATGGATCTTGTCCGCATCTACGGCTTTGACAGTCTGCGTGATTTAACCGCATTGTCCCATATCCTTGTGAATGCTTATCAGGGATCCAACTCCCTGTACAAAGATCCGGATGGTGGTTATATTCTTTCCGTTGCAAAGAGTGATCACTCTCCTGCGGAATTTAACAAGGTCTGCAACATCCTTTCCGAATATGCGGTTGGACTGCGTACCGTTCCCGGTTCCGAAGCTTATCTGGAAGAGCATTTTGAAGTGATCCTGCACGATCAGGCATTACAGTCTCTCGCAAAGATTTAACATCTGCTAATACAGGAATCATTTCTATTCAGGCAGAAACCATTTATAAAGTCATATGAGATCTAAGCTTTACTAAAATAAAAAGGAAATGCAAAGGACCACAATCCAACGATTGCGGTCCTTTTCTCAGTTCTGTTTTCTTAATTCTATCTTGTGAAATTTTCTAACTCAACATTCTGACTCAGCCGTCCTAATATGATATTCCCATACCGATTTCCTGTCCGACTCTAAATTTATTTTGCTTTTCGAATCTGCTTTGCTTTTCGGTCTTCCAGATACTTAATGACTAACAGGGTTCCAACGAGCAGAACAATACCGATCGGAAGCACGATCCATGCAGTTCTGACAAAACCTGCAATAATGTAGGTTACAAAAGATACAGCCGCTACCACGACAACATACGGAAGCTGTGTGGAAACATGATTCACATGATCGCACTGTGCACCTGCGCTTGCCATAATAGTTGTATCCGAGATCGGTGAACAATGGTCACCGCAGACCGCACCTGCCATACATGCGGAGATGGAAATAATCATTAAGGTCGGATCAGAGTTTGCAAATACGGCAACAACGATCGGAATAAGGATACCGAAGGTTCCCCAGGATGTACCGGTTGCAAAAGCAAGGAAACATCCAATTAAAAAGATAATTGCCGGAAGCAGACTCATAAAGCTTCCTGCTACAGATTTTACTGCATTTGCCACAAATTCTGCTGCTCCAAGACTATCTGTCATTGCCTTCAGGGTCCATGCAAAGGTAAGGATCAGGATTGCCGGAACCATGGCCTTAAAACCTTCGGGAATACATGCCATACAATCCTTAAAGGACATTACCCTGCGGAACATATATACAATCACAATAAGAATCAGTGCGCAGATACTTCCCATGCCAAGTCCAACCGAAGCATCGGAATTGGAAAACGCTTCTACAAGGTTTGCGCCGCCAAAGAATCCACCGGTATAAATCATGCCAATGACGCAGCAGATAATCAGGGTAATAATCGGAATTACCAGATCAATTACCTTTCCCTTTTCATTCACCGGGGCAGCTGTCTGATCCTCCTGGTGTCCGGAAGTAAAGAGATCTCCCTTTAATGCATTCTCTTCATGCTTTTTCATCGGTCCGAAATCAATATGTAAAAGTACGATCAGAAACATCATCAAAATAGTCAGTAATGCATAATAGTTATACGGAATTGCTCGAAGGAAAATAGAAAATCCGTCTTCCCCTTCCACAAAGCCCGCAACTGCTGCTGCCCAGGATGAAATCGGGGCAATGATACAAACAGGCGCTGCAGTCGCATCAATCAGGTAAGCCAGCTTTGCACGTGATACCTTGTGCTCATCCGTAACAGGCTTCATAACGCTTCCTACAGTAAGACAGTTAAAATAATCATCAATAAAAATCAGAATTCCAAGTGCAATGGTCATAATCTGTGCACCGGCTCTTGTTTTAATTTTCTTCTTTGCATAATGTCCGAATGCAGCGGATCCTCCCGCCTTGTTCATCAATGCGACAATTGCACCAAGAATAACAAGGAAAATCAGAATACCGACATTATAGCTGTCCGACAGAACTCCTACAAAGCCATCATTAAAAATATGAGTAATCGTTCCTTCAAAAGAAAATCCGGAATACAGCAGACCTCCGACCAGAATACCTACGAACAAGGAACTGTACACCTCTTTGGTGATGAGGGCAAGTGCTATCGCTACAATTGGCGGTACCAAAGCCCAGAAAGTTGCATAAAAATCCATTTTAATGACTCCTTTCGTATAAAATCGACAACTAATTGTATCATGGTATACAATGTTTGACAAGAACGAACTCATAAAAAAATCTACCCCAAAAGCTCTGCCTGTGCGCAGCCGTTCTCTACTTGTCCCTCTCACTAAACTCGGGCTGCACCTTCGGCTTGCTCTCGTTAAGTGTTCCGGACTGGTTCGCACTAAGTTCAAGCTTCGCCTTTGGCTCGCTTTCACTAAGTGCTCTACACAAAAGAGACTTCTGCAACTGCAAAAGCCTCTTCGCCGTTTTTACTTTGATTCTATTCGTCTATTATTTCTTTACCTTTTGCTGTTCTCGTAAGAATTCAGCAACGCATCTACCGAAGTTCTCAGGGTAAAAACAATATATCCCGCGAACCGCTCCCTGTCAAACCGGCTCTGGTTCAAAAACCAGGTTACTAACAATCCATACAATGCATTGCTGTAAAAGCAACAGAGAAACCCTTTATATTCCTCAGAAAGTTCTACGTTCTGCCTTTCGGCAGCACTGTCAATCACATCCAGACTAACACGCTCAAAGCTGGAGGAAAAGAACTGCCCAAAACCATTTTTACCAATCGCGGAATACGCATGAACCAGCAGTGCACGGTTCTTATCCACATAATCCAGCAAGGTAAGAACGATTTTCTCATAGTCCACCATAACATCAAGCTGATTCACTACCACAAGTGATTCCTGTTCCAGTGTCCACTTTAGCAGATCATAAATATCCTTAAAGTGATAATAAAACGTTTTCCGGTTAATTCCGCAGTCCTCGCAGATAGCACTGATCGTTATTTTGGATAGTGACTTCACCTCCATATACCTTTTCAGGGAATCTGCCATCGCCTGCTTCGTTTTCATGGATGCTTCGGCGTGTGTCATGGTTTTCTCCTAAGTCTATGCTGTCCTGGCAGCTTTCTTCTTTTTCTTACGGCCATGAATTCCTATAATTAACACAAAGATTACCACCAGGCATATACCGGCAAGTATCGCAATCAACGCAACCGGTACAGGTTCTGCCGGACGGTCCACGCAGGTAAAGGTAAACGCATCATCTTCACATTCAAATACCAGATAGCTGCCATCCTGCTCCGTGTCTATTTGGACAAAAGCTTTATCCCTGTAAATCTCAATCGAAGGATTTTCCATTTCAAGAGAAGCATCCGGCAGGAACCTGTAAAGATGCTTTCCGATATCGGATGTTTCAAGACGCACCTGATAACTCTCTGCCCTGGTTTCTGCATCCTCCGGGTAAAGCTCAACCTTCTTAATCTCTAAGGAATCATCCGTATCAAAGGTTCCTTCGGCCAAAAGCTTAGGAAGCTTTGTTCCATCAAGATTTGCCTCCAGTGTCGTAATATATTCAGTATATACGGCTTCGATCGTCTGGTCAAAGGTAATATTCTCCTGGGAGAAGTCTTCCCACACACCGGAATATCCATCCTTCTCGGGTACCTCCGGGAGCCTGGCAATATCAAAGCTCTCTCCGTAATTAATGGTGATCCGGTCTACCTGGGAGTCATCTGCCATGAAGGTCAGATGAATTGAGCGGAATGAATCCGGAATATCCGGAAGCTCCAGGAACTCATCATAAGAGGCAGGCTGTGCCTCACCCTCAAGGCTGATTCCGTCAATTCCGGGAGGACATCCTTCTACGAAATAGTTGTTCTCTACAGTTCCTGAATCATCAATCTGTCCGGCAATGGATCCCAGATAATAATTTCCCTCCTGAATCTCTATCATACTATAGCAGTCCGTAATGGTTTTACCTTTTCCGGCAATACCTCCAATCTGATTATCTCCGGATAGTGCACACTTCGAGCTGCTTTTGCGGATCGTTCCCTTACTTTCTCCGGCAATACCTCCGACTTTATCTTCGTCACCCGAAATGCTTCCGGTATTCATACTGGAAATAATGCTGCCAAGGGTCATTTCACCGACAATCCCTCCGGCACATTCCTTCTTTCCTTCTACCTTTCCACTATTATAGCACTCCCGGATAACAATTCGTTCCTTGTACCTGACATTCAGTGTTGCGTTATCGGAAGAAAGATTTAAGTCATCCTCCGGATCAAGGTTGTTCTCACGGGACATGGTTCCGGCAATACCGCCGACATTAAGATCACCACAGATTTTTCCATAATTCGTACAGCTCAATACCTTGCCCTCGGTATCCTTGACTGTATCATCATCAGAAACATCCATAAAGATTTCGTCGGTATCCGGTGTATCCGTATCGGTAATAATGTTCGTAATCACCTGAACTTCATCATTAATTGCCTGTAAGTCATCCAGCAAAAGCTGATTGTAATCATCTGCCATATTGTTCAGGGTGCGTGTCTGATCAATGATCTTCGTAAAGCTGCTGCTTAACGATGTCCGCGCGGACTCAACCCTTACTTTGGCCCGGTCAGCCCGGTTACGGATCTCGCTTTCGGTATCGGAAATCGCACGGTTTGCATTCTCATAAGCTGCCTTCTGTGCATCATTAATTTCTTTTTCCAGTGCTTCCCGGTCAATCTGATCCCAGATATTAAAGGAAGAAAAGTCATATCCACCGCTTGGTGTGGGAACAAGAGGAAGACTCGGAAGATTATCTAAACTATCCCCATCATCCTTTGTATCATCCTTGGGATCCTTATTAGTATCATCCTTAGTGTCGCCCTTGCCATCATCCTTGGTGTCACCCTTGGTATCCTTATTAGTATCATCCGCAGGATCTGCATCATCCTGTGACAGGTTCTTCGTTTCCGTTATACCCGGCACCGGTTCAGAAAGTCTGTACGGAATCTGGTAAGCAATCTCCTCTTCGGAAGTTCTCAGATCCTGAATGGCAGTTCTTGCACCTTTTTCTCCCTCTGCAAAGTTCTGACCGGAAGCTTGTGTAGAATCCTCAGTGCCACTCTGTCCGCCTGTCGGATTCTGTGTCGGGGTCTGACCATTGCCTTCATCGTTTCCATTTCCATTATTTCCATTCCCCTCCGTTGACGTACTCGGAGTAGGTGTCGGAGTAGGAGTCGGAGTCGATGTGGGCGTTCCGGCCGGTGTTGCATCTGGCGTCGGAGTCGGTGTCGTACCGGGTGATTCCGTTGGAAATGCACCTGGGCTCCATGTAGGGAGCTTATCCAGGAAATCCAATGATACCGGTCTTGGTGAGTTCAACCCTGAAATAGACAGAGAATTGGACATATTATCAAAATCACCGCTGATATCCGACATAATATTATCTACTGCATTCTGTGCACCTGCTACAGCATCCAGCAGCACATTAATCTGATCGGACAAAGATGCAGACATATCACTTGCATCGTTATCGAGCTTCGTTACAAGGTCGTGCAGCTTCGGAAATTCCCTGGACAGCTTTTCCATCGTGTCCTCTTCATATTGCATCTGGCTGCTCGGCTCCATCTGTCCGGCAATTCCGCCAACATCCTTACGTCCGTTCAGCCGTCCGTGGTTCTCGCAGCTCATAATAAAACCGGTCTGGCTTCCTGCAATACCACCAATGTTATAACCGACATGCTGATATCCTACACTGCCGTTATTGTTACTATAAAGAATGACTCCTTCATTGGAACCGGCAATTCCGCCAATATCCGTTACGGAAGCTGCATTTTCCGTACTTAAAATTTCCTGTACAGTCAGAGACTGGATATCAATTTTATTATCCTTGGCATTGGTGTTTACCAATGCATTGCTTGTGCAGTTGGTAATACCGCCCTTGTTCGTTCCAACCAGACCACCAATACGGTGATTTCCGGAAACCATGCCATTTGCGGTGCTGTCCTCAATAATTCCGCTTACTTCATTTATTCCGACAAGAAGTCCGGCATCATTGTTTACATTCATTTTGCCATTGACGCTGCATCCGCTGATAAGTCCCTTATTCTGACCTGCCAGAATACCAATACCGGAATGTCCCGTTCCCGCTGTGGCATCCATCTGGATATTCAGATTCCATACCTGTCCTGTCTCCTGAATATAACGGAAAAGTCCGATATTATTACTGGTTCCCTCTATAGCAAAGCCCCTGATTGTATGTCCCTGTCCAAGAAAAATCCCGCCAAAGGTCGGAATCAACGTAACTCCTTCGCTTGTAAAATCAAGGTCTGTATCCAGAATTACCACTTTATCCTGTGACCAGATATCCCGTGTACAATTGTTTGCAAGTTCTTTGAGATCTTCATTGCCGCGGATCCAGATTACCTGATCCTCGTCATAGGTAAGTGTTCCATCCTGCTCCGCTGCATCCTGCAGATGCTCCATAACGTCATCGGTTTTATTTTCATTGTCTTCGTTAATTGTTTCTGCATGCGCACTTAAGGATATCTGCAAAGAAGGAAGGATCAGTGCAGTAATCAGGCAAACGACTAATGTTCTTTTCTTAAACTTCTTCATCTTCCGCACTTCCTTTCTCTTCTTTATTTTGTTCTTCGGACTTTGCATGATCATTTGTCCTGTCGTCCTTCTGAGGCAGTCCGGGCGGATTCTTTTCCTCTATGGCAGATACCTCTACTGCATCCGGTCCCGGATCCTCTTCATCGCTCACACTCTCCGCTCCACCGGTAATCAGTGTAACACTCATATCACCACGTACAAACCCGGAAAAGTTACCCTCAAGCGTACCGTTTACCTGTCCCCGGATCAGACCGTTCACACGGGTAAGACCGCTAAAGTTCTGTGGCGTAAGATTGATTTTACTCTTAAGCTGGAAGCTTGTTTTTTCAATAATAATATCACCGACAACCAGAATCTGTGGCAGTACCGCAAGTACAAGCACAATGGAAATAATGGTACCACGGCTTAAGCAGTTACCAATAGATGCAATAATCGGGTTCGTTGTCAGCTGCTGAATCAGGGCACCGGCAACTGCCAGAATTGTTCCTGAGGTAAAAATAGTCGGAAATGCCTCGTTCAATGCAGCTACAATTGCCTGCTTCGGTTTCATTCTCGTCTTCAGATCGGAATAGTGACTTGAGATTACGATTGCATAGTCAATATTTGCACCCATCTGAATGGAATTCACAATCAGGTAACTTAAGAAGTATAACGGAGACTTCTGTAAGTATGGCATGGAAAAGTTCATCCAGATACTGCCCTGGATCACAATAATCAGCAGTACCGGAAGTCCTGCGGATTTAAAGGTAAACAGCAGGACGATAATAACGAACAATGCAGATAACACACTGATGATGATATTATCGGTTCCAAAGGATGAAGACAGATCCAGGTCACTGGTCGAATTACCTACAATATAGGAATTATCAAGATCATAGTACTTCGCAACATCCTGATGCATCACCTTCAGGAAGTCAAAGGTTTCCTGACTCTCCTCCGGAAGATTTAAGTATACAACCATACGGGAATAGTCATCGGTCTTTAGCTGCAGCTTTGCCTTCTCCAGCTGGTCAAACAGATCATCAAGGGTATCCTGCACTTCCCCATCCAGGGTAATATTATCCTCCTCCATCTGATCCTTTAAAAACATAAACATATCAAACAGCGGCACCTGGTAATTTTCAATACCGTTCACGATCTTGCCATACTGGTTTTCATTGACTGCATAAGCAGAATAAAGGAGATTTGCGATCTCATATTCCACACCGGCAAGCTCCGAAAATTCTCTTGGATTCAATGCATCCGTCAGCACATAGCCATCCATGGCCTCAATATTTCCAAGCCCCATGGCTGATTTTACTTCTTCATGCTGTTCCAGTGTCTTCAGAAGTTTTTCTTCCTTCTGGTAATTTCCTGCCGGTACAATCACGGCAACCATGTTGCTTGTTCCGAAGGTATTCTTGATCTTCTGATAAGCGATCTGGCTTTCGCTCTGCTTGGCTGTGGTCAGATCGGTATAGCTGTAACAATATGGACAATTATTGGAAAAATAAAATGCTACAACTACAATCACCAGAAAGACAGGTGGAACAATGAATCGCGTAAACACATCGAATTTACCGATTGCGGTAATCTTCGGAATAAGATTTTTGTGCTTTGTTTTATCAATCAATTTACTGAACAGCACAAGAAGTCCGGGCATCAGGGTGAACACGGACAGAAGGCTTAACATAATAGCTTTAATCAGAACGATGGACAAATCCATACCAATTTTGAAATGCATGAATGCAAGAGCACCCAGACCGGAGATCGTCGTAAGGGAAGATGCGGAAATTTCCGGAATAGCCTTACTTAAGGCCGCAATACAGGCCTCCCTCGTATCCAGTGTCTGATGTTCATCCGAAAAACGGTGGCACAGAATAATCGCATAGTCGATTGCCAGGGCAAGCTGCAGCACCACTGTAACTGAATTGGAAATAAAGGAAATCGTTCCACACAAAAAGTTCGTTCCCATATTCAGAATCGCCGCCATACCAAAGGTCATAATCAATACCGGAACCTCTGCATAGGAACGTGATGTCAGAGTCAGCACGATCACAATGATAACCGCCGCAATCACGACGATGACCTGCATCTCTGCTGCCAGATCCGCCGCCGAATCACTTCCTACTTCCGTATCATAATAGACATCATAATCTGCAAGCAGTTCCTTCATCCGGTTCATGGCCTGTAAGCTGATATCATCGGTTGCTGTCCCATCAAAAGTCACATCAAACAGGGCACTTGAATCGTGATAATGATCCTCCGTGTGATCAAGCTCTGCACTTGTGACGCCTTCCACTGCTTCAATCTCCTCCTGCAGCTCCAGCGCATGCTCATAGGAAATATTGGAAATCATGACCTTTGCCGTTCCATAGGTAACGAACTGCTCATCCATTACTGTAAGACCGCGCCTTGTCTCGGTGCTGTCCGGAAGATATTTCGTAATGTCATTTTCAACATTAACCCAATTTGTTGAAAAAATACAGAATACCAGCGCAAAGATATAAAGAAGGAAAAACAGGTTTCGTTTATCCACAATAAAGGTGGCCAGCTTTTCCATGGGCGTTGCTTTCGTTTCATTCATTGTCTCATTCATATGTACACCTTTTCCTAATCATTCCTTATGCTTCAGATTATTGATATCCACTCAGTACCTTTACAGTTACAATTATTGTATCTATCCACAGTAATCTATCATAAAAGCATTATGATTTTTCTATTCAAAAAAAACAATACACAAACAGTGCTTTTTGTCCGGTAAATTTCAAAAACAGATTAGCTTGTCAGAAATTGGGGAAAGTATTATACTAAGTAGGTTAACACCTATGAATGAATTAGAAATAAGGAGGAAATACACATGGCAGATATTACCAGGGATATGACCATCGGAGAAATTTTAAGAACAAATCCGAATGTGGCACCGATTCTTATGGAAGCCGGCATGCATTGCTTAGGCTGTCCCTCCGCACAGGGCGAAAGCCTTGAAGAGGCAGCTATGGTTCATGGCATGGACATCGAAGCATTAATGGAACAGATTGCTGCATTATAATTGAGAAGATTTCTCATATGTATGGCAGACAAAAAGCCCCTGCGATTCCGGTCAGTTGGAACTGCAGGGGCTTTTATAAAATGATCTTTTCTTTGTCTATCTTCTATTTTGCTTTCAATGATTCCTTATACGCCTTTTTATTCTCGTACATCCTGCTGTCGGCAAGCTGTGCACATGCAGCAAGTGACATATCAGAGCTCTTGCTTACACAACAGTAGCCTACACTCGCATGTACGGGATACGGCTTCGGATTACGATTCTGTTCCTCTTCAAGAAGTTTATACAGTTCCTTTACAAACTGCTCCTCGCGTCCTTCCTTATTATAATAAAGAAGAACCATGAACTCATCTCCCCCCGTCCGTGCACAGATCTCATCCTCCTGTACCAGCTCTGCCAATACCACGGAAAGCCGTGTCAATGCCGCATCACCTTCTGCATGCCCAAAATTATCGTTAATATATTTCAGTCCATCCATATCAATACTTACAATGGTAAAATGACGGTTTTCCTCTTTGCTCCTGCTATACAGAATCCGCAGAAAGTGCTCATAGCCGCGCCGGTTATAGAGTCCCGTCAGGGAATCCCTGTGGTACAGATTCCGGAACTGTTCGAGGTCTGCAATCTCCTTCTGTGCGGCACTGTTTTCCATGGCAAGTGCCAGCGCCATCATATACGCCTGTACAAAGGAAGTCGGCCACTCCGATTCCCCGACCACCAGCACCAGATACCCAAAGATCCTGTTCTTGAAATGAATCGGAAATACGATCATGCTTCGTCCCTGCACGGCATTGTTTACCAGTCTGGGAAGCAACCTTCCACGTGGAAAAACCTCATGATAATCCTTCGAGGGTCTGTCTTTGATAAAGATCTTGCGCAAAATCATATTCTCTGTAAAGGCTCCCGGTAACTGAGTATTCTCACCATTCTCAGGTTCCTGGCATAAGCAAAGGAATCCCCTGTCACATCCCAGCTTTCCGAAGTAACGCTCAGTCACCTTGAGATAATCCTCTTCGCGAAAAGCTTCCTGATAATCTGTATTTAAAAAAAGAGACTGGTTATAAATTTCTATTGCTGCGTCCAGTTTATTATACATCCGCCGCCAACTATGGTTCTCCACTTCCTGTTCATGGCAACCGCAGCTTTGCCGAAAACACATTTCAGGAACAAAGGTTGTAGCAGGCTCAGGTTTTTCTCCCTGTAAAGCTTCTTCAATAATCCGTACGGCTCTCTTTCCCATTTCCTTAAATGGAACCTTAGCCGTAGTAAGCGGCGGATAATACTCCCTGCTCTCTGTAATATCATCATAACCGGACACACACACATCCTCCGGAATCCGGATGCCCCGATGCTGTAATTCCTCACACACGGAAAGCGCCATATAATCATTTGAGCAGATAATCGCCTGTGGGTAATTTCCGGGTTTTCTCCCCTGAAGGAACCAGTCCACTGCTTCCTTCCCTTTCTCACGCCAGTAATCTCCAAAGAAAACCATATGATCCGTAACTTCAATTCCTTCCTCATGCATTACATCCAGATAACCCTGATAACGATTTCTGGCATCCAGCCGGTCAAAGGCTCCTGTCATAAAACAGACATCCCGAAACCCGTGGATTTGTGTAAAATGTCGGGTCATGTTCCTGATCGCTTCTCCTTCGTCCATCACCACACGATAAAATCCCTCTCTTGCCGTGCGCAGATAAACCACTGGACAGTCTGCGTTTTTCTTCAGATATACATATATTTCGTTACCCATTCCGGGCACATCAAACGTATCTTCCCCGACAATAATCCCGTCAAGCTGTGTAAGATCCGGCAGATACATGATGCCACGCTCACCTTCCGCATATAACACCTTATCCCCGTATGCCCCGAAATTGGCAAAACAAAACACCGTATAACCCAGTTCATTTGCTTCTTTAAAAATAGCCTGCAGAACATCCTTTTGATAGTTCTGCGTAATATACCCCATGAAAACTCCTATTTTTTTCACTCTTGTGTCTCCTCGAATTCCCAATATGTACCATTTTGTTGTATTGTACCATATTCTTTCCGTTTTTTCTCTCCAAAATGTTAAATTGGGATGATAAATTTGGCAATAAAATTTTCCAAAAAACGCGCTTAGACCTTGTAAATATTACAGGTTTATATTACAATATAGACGATTGATAAAGAATTATCAAGCACAGGTTTATGTATTTTATGAAGGAGGTTTTTACCATGGCATATGTTATTAATGATTCCTGCATCCAGTGCGGATCTTGTGCAGGTCAGTGTCCTGTAGGTGCTATTTCTGAAGGAGATGGCAAGTTCGAAATCAATGCAGATACATGCATCAGCTGTGGTTCCTGCGCAGGCGGATGCCCCGTAGGTGCTATTTCTGAAGAATAAGATTTCTTACGAATGAAAAAGGAGACGCATCCATAATGGATCGTCTCCTTTTTATTTTGCATTACCGGTTCATATCTCCTGCTGCTTTTCAGCTTTCGGTTTGCTGAAATTTTTAATCCTGGCAAAAACAGAGGATTTCTGCTTAATACTGTAGTTCCGCAGCATGTTATCCAGCTTCTTGTAGTGCTCCTCATTCCGGGCATCACGGTCTGCCTCACGCTCATCATCCTTTTCTTCCTGCATCCGGAACTGATAATCCAGCTCCTTCAGGATACTGCTTTTTACTTCCTGTATAATCTCCTGGCAGATATCCTGATTATTACTCTGTACTGCATCGGCAATCATGCTGTGTAACAGCTTCTGCAGACGCATGCTTTTCTCTGCCTTTGTCTCCTCAACAGGCATTACCTCCCCGTTATGTACCATCAGCACATGACGTTTCCCCATATCCTCTGCCTCCTTCCGGTTCATTTTTTCCTGTGTAGGATCACACAGCGACTCCTGTCCTTCCTGCTCTCTTTCCCTTGCCAGCAGATTCCGGATTGCTTTAAGCTGCAGGCCCTGATCCTTCAGGTCCTTGATTCTTTGGAAGAGCTTAATGTCCTCCTCCGTATAAAACCGGTGTCCCATTTCATTACGCCTGACCGGAAGCTTTAACTCTTCCTCCCAATAACGGAGTACATGCGCCTCTACTTTAACATTTTTTGCCGCATCGGAAATCATATAGATTTTTTCTGTCTGCATTCTCTTTTCCTCCTTTTTATATAGCGAAAGGACAAGCTGATTCCAGCTTGTCCTCTTTCGTAATTGTTTTGATCTCTATTAACTTCTTTCCAGATTTGCAAATTTGGTATAATCCGGCAGCCATACCAGCTCCACGGTTCCGATCGGACCGTTTCTCTGCTTGGCTATGATTATTTCTGCTATTCCTTTCTTCTCCGTATCATGATTATAATAATCATCACGGTAAATGAACATAACCACGTCCGCATCCTGCTCGATTGCTCCGGATTCACGGAGATCGGAGAGCATCGGCCGGTGATCCGGTCTCTGTTCCACAGCACGGCTCAGCTGTGACAGCGCAATAACGGGCACGTGAAGCTCTCTTGCAAGCGCCTTTAATGAACGGGAAATATCGGAAATCTCCTGCTGTCTGGATTCCGAGCCACGGCCGGAGCCCGACATCAGCTGCAGGTAGTCGATGATAATAATCTTTAAATCATGCTCTAACTTATATTTACGGCATTTGGAACGAAGCTCCGAAATGCTGATACCCGGCGTGTCATCAATAATCAGATTGGACTTTCCGATCACACCGGCACTTTCAATCAGCTTCTCCCATTCTGCATCCGTCAGATTACCGGTACGCAGATGCTGGGAATCCACTCTGGACTCTAAGGAAAACAGACGGTTTACGAGCTGTTCCTTACTCATTTCCAGACTGAATATGGCAACGGTATAATTCTCTTTAAATGCCATATGCTCTGCAATGTTCAGGACGAACGCCGTTTTACCCATGGAGGGTCTGGCTGCAACCAGAATAAGATCCGACGGCTGCATTCCTGCAGTACGGAAGTCCAGATCCAGGAAGCCCGTTGCAAGACCGGTGACATTTCCGCTATTCCTGGAGGCCTGTTCGATCTTGTCCATCGCATTCATAACGACCTGACGGATCGGTACGAATTCTCCCGTGTTCCGCTTCTGAACCAGTTCAAAGACCCGCTTCTCCGTATCTTCCAGAATTGTTTCAAGACTCTCTTTCCCGGTATAACAGGTATTCGCAATCTCTTCATTTAACCGGATCAGCTTTCGTAGGGTTGCCTTCTCTGCTACGATATTGGCATAATACCTGACATTCGCCGATGTAAAGTTGGCATTCAGCAGATCCTTTAAAAATTCCAGACTGCTGACCTCCGGCGGTACATCCTTTTCCTTCAGCTTATCTGACAGGGTAACGACATCTACCGGCTTTCCTTCGTCATTCAGTTCTACCATGGCATCAAATACGACGCCGTATTGTCTGCTGTAAAAGTCATCCCCACTGATGATTTCCGAAGTGACAGTAATCGCTTCCCGATCCATGATCATTGCTCCGATTACGGACTGCTCTGCTTCGATACTGTGTGGAAGAACACGTTTTAACAGCGCTTCTTCTGCTGCTGGCATGTTAACTCTCCTGGTAACTGTTTCAAATCTGTTGCTGTTCACTGCCTGGTAAACAGCAGCATAAATCTTTCATCTATGCTTCCTGTACCTTAACCTTCAGGGTACCGGTTACCTTCGGATGAAGCTTTACAGCAACTTCATAAACTCCAAAGCTCTTAATAGGTTCCGGAAGAATGATTTTCTTCTTATCAATTTCCTTGCCGCACTGTTCCTTATATGCTGTTGCAATTTCTTTGGAGGAAACGGAACCAAAAGTTCTGCCGCCTTCTCCTGCCTTGATGGAAACGACCACATGATCATTCTCCATCTCTTTGGCAAAGGCCTGTGCTGCTTCTAAATGCTCCTTAGCAACCTTTTCTTCATTGGCCTTCTGAAGCTTCAGATCATTCATATTTTTACCGGTTGCTTCTACTCCAAGCTTCTTCGGAAGCACGAAGTTTCTTGCATAACCATCATTTACATTAACAACCTCTCCCTTTTTACCAAGGCTCTTTACATCTTCCAATAAAATAACTTTCATTCCTGTCTGCTCCCTTTCTTTAGTCTACCACCAGATCTCCGTTATCAATCATCTTATCCAGCGTGCCTTTCAGAATACCGATAGCCTCCGGAATCGATACACCCTCCAGCTGACATCCTGCGGTATTCAGATGACCGCCGCCGCCCATCTTTTCCATGATAATCTGAACGTTGACTTCATCAATGGAACGGGCACTGATAAAGATCTGATTCTGGTATTCGGTCATAATAAAGCTGGCCTTCACACCCTTGATATTAAGCAGCTCATTCGCTGCCTGTGCTCCGACAACCGTCGGGCTTTCCAGATGCTCACTGCTGCAGGTGGAAATTGCAAATGCATTCCTGTAAATCTCTGCCTGACTGACAGCATCTGCCTTCGCTTTATACTGAATGGCATCCTCCCGGAACAGCTTGCGCACACGCGTCACATCTGCACCGTTACGCCGAAGAAACGCAGCCGCCTCAAAGGTCCGGACACCAGTCTTGGCCATAAAGTTCTGTGTATCAATCATAATACCGGAATACATACAATCTGCTTCCTCCGGTGTAATGCGGATCGTCTCTCCGATATACTGCAGAATCTCTGAAACCATTTCGCAGGTAGAAGAGGCATATGCTTCCACATAGGATAATGTTGCATTCTCAATACTCTCCGTTCCCTGACGATGATGATCCAGCACCACGATGGACTTACACATCCGGAGCAGCTCCGGGCACTCGGTAATACTTGGCTTATTCACATCTACAACGACAAGCACCGTATTACTGCCGGCAAGCTCCATTGCCTGCTGGTTGCTGACAATCTGCCCCTCCGCATAATCCTGATGATGTCTGAAGTGATCCACCATCGGCTTCATGGAGGTACTGACTTCATTCAGGACAATGTGTGCCTGACGCCCCAGCGTACTTGCCACCCGGTAAATCCCAACAGCTGCGCCAAAGCTGTCCACATCCGGGATACGGTGTCCCATAATGAGTACATTTTCCTTGCCGGAAATAATTTCACGGAGAGCCTGCGCCTTCACGCGGGCCTTGACACGGGTATTCTTCTCTACCTGCTGGCTCTTACCACCGTAATAAACAATATTCTTAGGTGTCTTTACAACTGCCTGATCTCCGCCTCTTCCAAGCGCCAGATCAATCGCATTGCGCGCGAACTCATAATTCTGCGCATAGGTCAGACCATCCAGACCGATACCGATGCTGACGGTAACCGCCATTTCATTTCCGATATTAACGGTCTTCACATCCTCTAACAGATCGAACTTGTCCTGCTCAATCATCTCCATGGATTTCTTCCGGAGAACCACCATATATTTATCCTTTTCCAGTCTCTTACAGATTCCGTCGAAGGAAGAAATGTACTTGTTAATTTTACGCTCAATCAATGCCGTAAGCAGTGATCTTCGTACCTCTTCTACTGAAGCAAGCGCTTCCTCATAATTATCAAGGTAAATCATGCCGACCGCAAGGCTCTGATCATCCACTTCCTGTAATGCCAGACGAAGTGCGGTTTCATCAAATAAATAAAAAGCGATCAGATAGCCATGGTAATCTTCACTTGCAAAAACATCACTGTTCCGTACCATTTCATCGGTCAGGATCTTACGCATCTTCGCAAGATAATTGCTCTGCCCATAGATGAGATTAATCTCTACATGCTCCTCTGCATCCGGAAGCTTCTCTTTCGTAATCGAAGGAAAAATGGAGGTAATGGACTTGTGATAGCCGCGGTCCTTATGTACCACATTTTCAAACGCCACATTCATCCAGATCACATGTCCTTCATCATCCAGAATGGCATAGGGGATTTCAAGCTCCTGCAACAGTACCTTCTGAATCTGTCCATACTGCGTGGCAAAGCTGACCATCTCATTCAGGATCACCGGCTTATTATAAAACTGCATGGACAGTACAAGCGCAAAGTATATCAAAATAAAGCAGGTAAGAAGCAGCCCTGCCGGTATACTCAGCAAATAAATCACCAGATTAATTAAAATAAGCAGTATGCCCAGATACACGGACGTCTGTGTATACCTCTTTAACCGGCCTTTCAATTTGATTCTATGTTTATTAGGCGCCATGTTTCATCCCTCTGTTGTACAATTGTTACATTATATAAATCATGTCGCAGGTTCTTACAAATGCAAGCATTCGACGTACCTGTTTCCATGATTTTCATGACTCTGAATAGTTACAGTATAACATCATTTTTCTAAAAACACTATACTAAGATTTATTCAGTTACCGACGGAATTCGACGGGATGCTGCTGTTCACATAAACCTTTACCGATTAATATAATTCAGTACAAGTGCAAGAATCAGCATGTGCACCGGATAAAAAGCATAACAAAAATATTGGAATTTTTTACTGTGATACCCCTGTCTTCCGTGATACAGCCAGACAAGCGGCAGGGAAAGGAGGGCAAGTCCCTGCTGGCATAGTTCAAGCTCTGCTCCAGACAGGGGAACCGGATACATCAGACCTCCAAGCATTTCCACGTTAATCCAGTACAATGCAGCAGCTTGTCCCAGCAGACACCACCAGCTCCGTCCCCGGAACAGATAAAAAACAAATACGGTCAGGACACCTGCACCATAGTAATCTACCATGCATACGGTTCCAAGCACTGCTCCTGCTATAAGGACAACTGCCACCACAATCACATATACCCATTTTTTTTGCGTTTCCCTTACAGCTTCCATGATACGGATACCCAGAAGCCCCATTAAAAGTGTCCATATCACATTTTGATGAAATGGATAAAACCATGTTCCACCATACATCAGATCAAAGGGAACCTCGGAAATCACAGCCAGCACCAGCAGCCGGAGAGCATACCTTTTAAAGCTGTGCGTGTGAAAATAACCTTCTACCGCCATAAAGGAAAAAACAGGAAAGGCCAGTCGCCCGACACAGGTCAGCCAGTCCTGTGCCGGCAGCAGTGTAGCCCAAAGATGATCCATCAGCATGAACAGCATGGCAGCAAGATGCAATGTGGCCGCACTGATCTCACCATGTTTTGAGCTCAGCTCCTTTATTTTATCATTTAACATTCTTTTACTCCTTCTTCTGTCTCCGGTCTTCCAACTCTCATCATGCAATGCAGGATTATTATTTTAAATTCCAGATCAAAAGCAAAACCATTCTATGCTTAACCTTTACTCCAGTTCGAGGGTATCTGAAATATATAAGTGAAAGCCTTGTTTTTTGCAGTACTTTTCTATTTTTCGAATCAGTTTCCGGTCGGTTGTATATTCCAACAGATACACTTCCATTCCCTCTGCTTTACATGCTTCCAGATATTGGCAGAAATAATCCCGCTCCTCCTTCTTCTGCTCAATAAATGTTCCTTTATTAAAATCAATACCGCTCCATACGGTCTCCTGATTTATACCTGTCATAATATCATCAAGCGTTCCATAACGTTCCTTATATTCCGTCACATAAGCATCGCCGCCATTGATGATGACTTCTTTTCCAAATGTCATAATATTTTGCAGGATGACGGTAAGCCCTTCAAAAATGCTCTCTCGTGGAAAATAATAATATACATCGCAATTATCAATAAAAAAACCATCCACACCCTTTTCATTCAGCTTAAGAGCCAGTTGTCCCATAAGCTTCTGCCAGTCCGTATCGGCCGCGTCCACCCATTCTTCTTCCTCCCAATGATCATACCTGCCAATTGCCAGTTTCGCATAGGCTGTATAATATTCCCGGAAATTCTCAACAGCGCCGATATTGAGATAGGTATATACGGTTATGCCGTTTTGATGTAGTAATTCAATATCCTTTTTCGTAAAGTACTGCGCATCAATCACAATGGTTTCATACTTTCTAAACCGCTCCAATGGCAAGTCAGTTACATTTAAGAAAACACCATAATCCTTCTTTTGCAATGCATTTATTTTATATTCTTTTACCAGAAATCCTCCAACAATAAACATCAGAGCGGATACTACAGCTAAAACCACTGTTTTTTGTGTGAAATATTTAACATTTAAATGTGATTTTACAGTCATTTTCATGCCGATATAATTGCGCAGACAAGATCTGCCTGCCCTCCCATTTGCCCTTGTTAAGATAAAACAGTCCGAATTTATGAAGTTCAGAAAGTGTAAGAAACAATCCACCGGCACCAAAATTATTTCCAAGAGGATCAATCTCCCAGGTCGGACGCTGCACTCCCATAAGACTCCCCTGCTCCTGTCCAAGACACATAGTGAGCAGATCTCGAACGGTTGCCATTTGCAGATTCTCATCAATTACCTCAGGTAAATCTTCCGAAAAAACGTCTGTCAGTTTTTCATCTAACGATATTAATCCTTCCTGAACTGCGAAACCGACTGCACAGGATGTAAAGCTTTTCGCCGCCGAATAAATATTTCTACGGCATTCCTCTTCACTATACCATTCATTTATAAGCTCACCATCCTTGGTAATTTTAATTCCAAGAACATGAAGTTCTTTCGCAATTTCTATAAAAGCAGAAATATCCATAAACTTGCTCCTCCTGATTGTGATTCTGATATCCTCATTGAGGTCTGAATCAATGTCACTTAGTTAAGCTTATTGGTTCACTATGAGGTAAACCTCTA